>JABLTQ010070228.1_pt1 | contig 128009 bp, 126 predicted proteins | sample 7160101 | NCBI WGS metagenome assembly JABLTQ01 (sample SAMN14651228, study PRJNA627086) | human gut metagenome | isolation source: feces | host: Homo sapiens | reverse complement strand
ATACCGTAGTCTCACCAATTAGATTTCATATAAAAATAATATTTAAAAAATGAATTAATGTCAAAATAAGTGCTTTATATAAAAGTATAGAAATAAAATGTTTATTCATATTTAATAGTTTTAAAAACTTTAGTTTAAAAAAATATTTTTATTACTACAAAATACCCTCAAATTATAAGTTTTAAAAAGAAATTTTTAATTAAAAGTGTTAAAAATAAGTTATTAACACGAATTAAGTATACAATGTATGTTTCACGTGAAACATACACTTGCATTTTTTATAAATATATGATAAATTATATATGTGCAACAAATATATTGTAATCTGGTCAGGACCGGAAGGTAGCAGCCACATCAATCCCTGTTTGTGTGCACTTTTTTATTGGGTGATTGATATGAAAAATAAATATTTAGAGATTCTACTTAAATTGGCTTTAAAAGCAAGTAAAAAAGATGAGGTTCCTATTAGTGCTATAGTAGTAAGAGATAATAAAATTATCGCTAAAGCCTATAATAATAGAAATAAAAAAAATAATATTTTAGGCCATGCCGAAATATTAGCGATAAATAAAGCAACTAAAAAAGTAAAAGATTGGCGTTTATTTAATTGTGATCTATATGTAACATTAAAACCATGTAGTATTTGTGAAAATATAATTAAACAAACGAGAATAAAAAATGTTTATTATCTATTAGATAAACCAGAAAACAAAAAAGAATACAATAAAACAAAATTTTATAAAATGGAAGAAAATAATAGCAAACAAAAGTATGCCATGATTTTGAATCAATTTTTTAAAAAGAAAAGAGACAATAAAAAGGGAATATGATATAATTAAATGGGGTGGAATTATGGATTACAAAGTATTATATCGAAAATATAGACCAGATAATTTTTCAAATATTATTGGTCAAGAATATATGATCTCAATATTAAAAAATGCCATAAAAATGGATAAAATTTCCCATGCTTATATTTTTTCTGGCCCTAGAGGAACTGGAAAAACTAGTACAGCTAAAGTATTTGCGAAAGCTATTAATTGTTTGAATCCAACAGAAGAAGGTCCATGTAATGAATGTGAAAGTTGTCGAACTTTTAAAGAAAATGCCGATATTATAGAGATAGATGCCGCTTCAAATAATGGAGTAGATGAAATAAGGGAAATAATTAATAATATTAAATTAGCACCAGCTTATTCTAAATATAAGGTTTATATAATAGATGAAGTACATATGTTAAGTACAAGTGCTTTTAATGCCCTTTTGTTAACGTTAGAAGAACCACCAAAACATGTTGTCTTCATTTTAGCAACAACTAATATCGAAGCAGTTCCGATTACAATACTATCTAGATGTCAACGTTTTGATTTCCATAAAATTTCCATACAAGATATTATTAAAAGATTAGAATATGTAGTAACAAATGAAAATATAAAAATAGAAGAAGAAGCATTAGAAGAAATTGCTTATATTAGTGATGGTGGCATGCGAGATGCTTTAAGTATTCTAGATCAATTATCAAGTAATACGAGCACCATAACCATAAATGATGTTATTGAACATTTTGGATCTGTTTCTAAAAAGCAAATTAATGATTTATATGATTTGATTTTAAAAAATGATGTGGATAACTTTGATGAAGCAATGAAAAAATTTAAAAATTTAGCAATAGATTATAAATTGTTAGTAAAAAAATTATTAGAAAAAATCGAGGAAGAAGCTTTGAATTCAAAGAAAAATTATAATTACAAAGGATTATCATATGAAAAATTAAAAGAATTGGCCTTTGAATTAGCTGATATTACTAACTATGTTAACATGAGTATAGACCCTTATTTATTAATTGAAATAACACTATTAAAATACTTTAATAATAGCGACAAAGCAATCGAAGTAGAAAATAAAAAAGAAACAAAAATTATTTCCCAAGAAAAAGAAGATACAACGCCAGAAGTAGTTGTAAAGGAAAAAGAGGAATTATCAACTCAAGTTATTTCCCGGGAAATAATTAAAATGGTAAAAATAAATCCAGAATTAATTAAAATTAGAGTAAATAACTGTTTTGTAAATGCGAAAAAAGAATATTTACAAAAAATAAAAGAAATTTGGTTAGAATTTATATCAACACTAGAAGATAAAAGCTTATTAAATTTAATAATAGATTGTAATGTAGTTACAGCAAGTGATCAAATTGTAATTTTAACAAATTTAATAGAAGGAACCGCAAACTTAATTAATACCAGATTGATAGAATTAGAAAATAGATTTAATAGTAAATTTCATACCAACTATAAATTTATTACTTTAACCGAAGATACTTGGAAAGAAGAAAAGGAAAAATATATCGTAAATTTAAAAAATAAAATTGAATATCATTATATAGAAGAACCAAAAATTGAAGAGGAAATTAAAAATAATGTTGATAATATTGAAAAAATCGCTTATGATATATTTGATAAAGAAAAAATTGAAATAGAATAAGAAAGAAGGAATTTTATGAATATTCAGAATTTAATGGCACAAGCCCAAAAAATGCAAAAAGAAATTAGTAAAAAAAAGGAAGAAATCGATAATACAACATTTGAAGGTGTATCAGAATGGATAAAAGTCGAAATGAATGGAAAAAAAGAAATCGAAAAAGTAAAAGTAATTTTTGATGGAATAATTGAAGAAGACGATAAAGAAATGTTAGAAGACATGATAAAAATAGCAGTAAATGATGCAGTAAAGAAAATAGATAAAGAAGTAGAAAATAAAATGGGAGCATATGGCTCATCATTTAATGGCCTATTCTAATGAATTATCCAAAAGATTTAGAAATATTAATTAATCATTATCAAAAATTACCAGGAATAGGCGAAAAGAGCGCCGAAAGACTTGCTATAGCAACTTTAGAATTTAGTGAAGAAGAAACAAATGAATTTAGTGAGGCCATAAAAGAAGCTAAAAAGAATTTAACGAGATGTGCTATATGTGGACATTTAACAGACCAAGAAATATGTAATATATGTAGTGATGAAGATCGAAATAAAAATGTGATATGTGTAATTGAAGATTATAAAAGCATTTTTTCATTTGAGAAAACCGGAACTTTTCAAGGAACCTATCACGTATTAAATGGCTTAATATCCCCAATGGATGATATAGGGCCAGAAGATATAAATTTATCTTCACTATTATCTAGAATTGAAAAATTAGATAATCCAGAACTAATTTTAGCATTAAAGCCAACAGTTGAAGGAGAAGCTACAACTCTATATATAAAAAAAATACTAGAGAATAAGAAAGTTACAATATCTAGATTATCATATGGCATTCCAATAGGAGCAGAAATTGATTATTTAGATAATGTTACTTTAGAGAAAGCCTTAGAAGATCGTAAAAAGATATCTGAATAAATAGTAAATAGATATCATATAATTTACTGTGATGAAGATGAAAAAAAATATCCTTAAAATTCTCAGTAAATTATGTTTTGCTTTTGTAATGCTATATGGTCTAAATTTGATTTTATCTGGAGTAAATATATTTATACCAATTAATATTATTACAATTGTACTTGTAACACTTTTAGGTTCTCCAGGAATATTAGGATTAGTAGCAGTGTATTTACTAATTTAAGGATGTGATTTTTTGTTGTTTAATAATAATTTAACAGAAATTTATAATAAATATCGTGAGGGAAAATTAGCTCACGCTTATTTAATTGAAACAAATAATCCCCAAAGGCTATTAGAAGATTTAAAAAAATTAATTCAAGCAATAAATTGTCCTGCTGAATTTAGTGAAAAGTGTCAAGCTTGTAATTTATGTAATTTAATAGCGAAAGATAATTTACCAAGCTTAATTACAATAGAACCTGATGGGACAAGCATCAAAAAAGCGCAAATAGAAGCATTAAAGTTATCTTTTGAAACAAAGCCAATATATAGTAAATATAATGTGTATATTATTAAAAATGCTGAAAAATTAAATAGTAGTAGTGCAAATGCTATGCTAAAGTTTGTAGAAGAACCAACAGAAGGCATTTTAGGTTTTTTTATTACAAACAATAAAGATGTAATAATTCCGACTATAAAAAGTAGATGTCAGATAATAGTGGTAACTTATGAAAATAATAATTTACTAGAAAAATTAAATATTACAAGTGACGAACTAGAAAGTTATAAACAATTAATAAAGGATTATTTAAAGAAAATAAAAACAAATGAGTTTATAAATAATAAAGATTTTATTTTAAGTAAATATAAAGAAAGAAGCGAAATTGATATAATGTTCAAAATTATGTTTGAAGTTTATTATAATATCTTTCTTAAGTCACTAAATAAACCTTATAATGAAGAACTGATAGAAATAGACAAAATCGGTTACCAAAGAGAAGAAATTTGCTTTAAATTAAATATTATTTCAAAATTAATTCAAGAATTGAGTTATAATGTAAATATGGAATTATTATTGGACAAATTCGTTATAGAAATGAGGAAACAAAATGGATAGATACTATGTATATGGCGTTAACTTTAAGGATAATGGCAAAATATACAATTTTAAAAGTAAAATTCGCTGTCCTATTAACGTTACGGTCATAACAGAAACGGAAAAAGGGCTTCAATTTGGAAAAATAGTTAATTATATAAATAGTGAAAATGTAAAAAATCTAGAAGAACTAAAAGAAATAGTACGAATTTCTACTAAAAAAGATTATGAAGATTACTTAAAAAACTTAAAAGATGCAGATTTAGCCTTAAAACATTGCCGAGAAATTGTAAAAGAACTAGATCTAGATATGAAAATGATTAATGCAAGTTTTACTTTTGATCGTAAACAATTAATATTTAACTTTTTAGCTGATGAACGAATTGATTTTAGAGAATTAGCTAAAAGATTAGCATCTATTTATCGGACAAGAATTGAATTACGTCAAATAGGAGCAAGAGATAAAGCAAGAGAAATAGGTGGAGTAGGAGCTTGCGGTCAAAAAATATGCTGTGCTAACTTTTTAAATCATATTGATTCAGTATCCATGAATATGGCTAAAAATCAAGGTTTAGCTTTAAACCCTGCTAAAATAAATGGTTTATGTGGAAGACTTTTATGTTGTTTAACTTATGAAGATGAAGAATATTCCCGTTGTAGTGAAGGATTACCTAGTATTGGAGAAACTGTTTCTACAGAATATGGAATGGGACAGGTAGTAAGTGTAGACATTTTAAATCGTTCTTATAAAATAATGATTAATAATGAAAAATATGATATTTTTTTAGGTGAAAAATAATGCAAGTCATAAATGATTTATTTGACTATGGCTTAAAAATAGTACAAGATAAGGATTATTTTAAATTTTCCTTAGATTCCTTGTTATTAAGTGAATTTGTGGAAATAGAAAAAAGTGATAAAAGATTACTAGATTTATGTAGTGGAAATGCACCATTACCTTTAATAGTTGGAAAAAATCATAATATTGAAATAACAGGAGTAGAAGTTCAAAAAGAAATATATGATTTAGCTATAAAAAGTATTGAAATTAATAAATTATCTAATATTCATATATTAAATAGCAATGCCAAAGATTTAAAAAATTATTTCCCAGGAAATAATTTTGATATAATAACTTGTAATCCTCCTTTTTTCAAATATAATCAAACATCTTTAATTAATGAATCTAAAATCAAAGCAATTGCCAGACATGAATTAACAATTACTTTAGAAGAAATATTTAATGTTACAAAGTACTTATTAAAGGATAATGGAAAATTTTATTTAGTCCATCGTCCCGAACGTTTAGAAGAAATAATTAGATTAGCAAATCAATATAATCTTCATCCCAAAAAAATAATATTCATATCTTCTAATATAGAAAAGCCAGCCCATATGGTATTATTAAAGATGGTTAAAAATGCTCAAATAGGTGTTAAAGTAAAATCAATGATAATTAATAGAGAAATAAAGACTTATCAGAATATATTTAAGGAAGTGGAAACATGAAATTAATAGTAGGTTTAGGTAATCCTGGAAAAGAATATGAAAATACAAGACATAATATTGGATTTATGGTTCTGGATTACTATGCAGATAACAATAATTGGAAAGAAAAATGGAATTCTTTATATACAGAGTTAAATATGAATGGTGAAAAAATATTGTTAATAAAACCCTTAACATATATGAATTTATCAGGACACGCAGTAATTCAATTCATCAATTTTTATAAAATAGAATTAAAAGATATATTAATTATTCAAGACGATTTAGATTTGGCAGTTGGTAAATATCGTTTAAAAACAAATAGTAGTAATGGTGGTCATAATGGAATTAAATCAATCATAAATGAACTTGGAAATCAAAATTTTACTCGCTTAAAAATAGGAATATCAAACAATAAACAAATTGATACAAAAGATTATGTTTTAGGGAAATTTAGTAAAAATGAATTGGAGATATTTAAAGAATTATATCCGACATTTAAAGAAATTATTAATTCGTTTATTGTAAATGGTATTGAAAAAACCATGAATAAATTTAATCGAAAAGATAATAATGTTTAAAAAAGGTGAAACAAATGGATTTCTTAGACAAATATTTTAAGTATGAGAACGATCTAACTATAATGGGGTTAACGAATGAGTTAGCTTATCTTTACGTGTCTAAAATTTTTCAAGAAAAAAAACAAAATATTATAGTATTATCAAGTACATTATATGAAGCAAATACCTTTTTTTCTGGAATCAAAAATTATGAGAAAGAAACTTTTTTATTTCCCATGGATGATTTTATAACAAGCCAAGCTTTAGCAGTCTCACCAGAACTAAAAACAACAAGAATAGATACACTAGAAAATATTAAAAATAAAAAAGGAATTGTTGTAACGAACTTAATGGGATATTTAAAGTTTTTAACTGATAAAAATGTTCAAGAAAAAATGAATATTACTTTAAAAAAAGGTGATGAAATAAATCGTGATAAACTTTTAGAATTATTAACAAAATTAGATTATAAAAGAGATACAATTGTAACTACTACAGGTGAATATGCCGTAAGAGGCTTTGTAATTGATATTTTTATAACTTTAGAAGATCATCCAATTAGAGTAGAATTTTTCGGAAATACCATAGAATCTATAAGATATTTTGATGAAGAAACTCAAATGTCTTTAAAAGAAATCAAAGAAATCAAAATAGTATCTAATAGTGAAATTATATCTGAACATCAATCTAGTTTATTAGAATATGCCAAAGATGCCATTGTAATAACAATAGATGAAGCAAGAGTGATAGCGAATTATGAAAAATTAGAAGAAGAAATGTTTGAATATCGTGTTGCTAAAGGATTAGAGCCTAATCATCGTTTTATGTTTAGTTTAAATGAATTAAAACCAAAAGAAAATATTTATATTAATTTTCTAGAAAACATTTCTAAAAGTGCCAAAATATTAAATTTTAATACCAAAGAAATTCCTAACTTTCATTCTGATTTTAAAAAATTAAAAGAACAAACCGAAATATGGCATAAAAAAGGATATGAAATTTATTTTTATTTAAGTAAAGAAAGTCAAATAAAAATTATTAAAGAATTAATAACAGTACCAATAACTATCATAAATAAGTATTTATCTCAGGGATTTATAATTGATAAATGTGTTGTGATTAGTGAAAATGATATAGAAAAAGTTAATAAAGAGAAAATAAAATATAAAAATCTTTATAAAATAGGACACAAAATAAAGGATTTAAATTCTCTTAATAAAGGAGACTATGTTGTTCACATGGCACATGGTATTGGAATATATAATGGAATTAAAACTTTATCAAAAAGAGGTTTAGCTAAAGATTATATAGAGATTCTTTATGCAGATAATGATAAAGTTTATGTTCCAGTAGAAAAGATGAACACTATTCTTAAATATACAAGTAAAGAAGGTTTAAAACCTAAAATCAATAAATTAAATTCTACTACATGGGCTAAAACTAAAAGAGCAGTAGAAAAGAAAATTAAAGACATTTCCGAAGAATTATTAAAATTATATGCCGAACGAAAAGCACTAAAAGGAGATTCCTATAAAACTTATGATATGGAACATGAATTTGCTAATAGCTTTGAATATATACCAACAAAAGATCAAGCAAAAGCTATTAAGGAGATAGATAATGATTTAAAAGATCAAGTTCCAATGGATAGACTATTATGTGGTGATGTTGGCTTTGGAAAAACAGAAGTAGCATTTAGAGCAATGTTTAAAACCGTTTTAAACAATAAACAAGTATTTTATTTATGTCCAACAACAATTTTATCCAAACAGCAATATTCTTCTGCCCAAGACCGTTTTAAAGGTTATCCAATTGAAATAGCCTTATTAAATCGTTTTACTTCTCCAAAAGAAACAAAAAGAATATTAGAAGGTTTAAAAAGTGGAACAATTGATATAGTTTTTGGAACACATAGACTATTAAGTGACGATGTTAAATTTAATAAGTTAGGATTATTAATTGTTGATGAAGAACAACGATTTGGAGTAACTCATAAAGAAAAAATAAAAAAATTTAAAACAGATGTAAACGTTCTGACTTTATCTGCAACCCCAATTCCGAGAACTTTAAAAATGGCTATGTCAGGATTAAGAGATTTATCTATAATTGATACACCACCAGTAAACAGATATCCAATCCAGACCTATGTTTTAGCAGAAAATGATCTAATTATTAAAGATGCTATTTATAAAGAATTAGCAAGACAAGGCCAAATATTTATTCTTTATAATAATATTGAAAAACTAGATAGTGTTGTAAGTCATATAAAAAGATTAGTCCCCGAAGCAAGAATTATAAGCGCTCATGGTAGAATGAATAAAATAGAATTAGAAGATGTAATGCAAGATTTTATTGATTTTAAATATGATATATTAATATGTACAACGATTATTGAAACAGGAATTGATATTCCAAACGCCAATACATTAATTATTTATAATGCTGACCATTTTGGCTTATCACAACTATATCAAATAAGAGGAAGGGTTGGAAGAAGTAATAAAATAGCTTATGCTTATCTCCTTTATGATAAAAGTAAAATGTTAAATGATATAGCAATAAAACGATTAGATGCCATTAAAGAATTTACTGAATTAGGAAGTGGATATCGAATTGCCATGCGTGATTTAGCAATTCGTGGAGCAGGGGATATATTAGGAAGTGAACAAGCTGGATTTGTAGATTCTGTAGGAATAAACTTATATATGCAAATGATAGATGAAGAAATGCGAAGATTAAAGGGAGAAGAAATACCAGAAGAAGATAATAAAGAGTCATTAATAAATGTAAGTACTCATATATCAGATGATTATACGACAGATGATGAAATAAAAATTGAAATTCACCAAAAAATAAATGAAGTAAATTCAATGGAAAGTTTAAAGAAAGTAAAAGAGGAACTAGAAGACCGTTTTGGAAAAGTAGATGAAAATATAATTATTTATATGTATGAAGAATGGTTTGAAAAATTAGCGAGATCCTTAAATATTAATAGAGTTACACAAAATGATAGATTAGTAGAACTTGAATTACCAGAAGAATTATCTAATCATGTAAAAGCAGATAAATTATTTCTTGAAAGTTATAATATCAACCCAAGCTTAAAATTTTCTTATCAAAATCATCGAATTAAAATAACCCTTTTACTAAAACCAGAAGATAAGCACTTCTTATATACTTTTGTCCCAGTTTTAGAACTAATTAAAGAAGATTATTTCCCGGGAAATAATTCTAATGAAAAAGCACCAAACTAATAATTTGATGCTTTTTAAATTACTTAAATGACATAAGGATTAGAAATAGTGCCATCACCAGATTTTATTGTCACATTGCTAGCTATATTGATAACAGGACGTACACCGATCGCGCCATACACGTTGCTGTAGTTGAGGTTGCCATTCGAATGAACAAAGAACACGTCAGCATGACCGTCGTAGAAGTCAAACGGAGACATGGTCCAATAGTTTTGTCCTGTATATAAGTAATAACTACTATTATTAGTTCCTCCCTTTCCTCCTGCAAATACTACTTCATCTGCGGTGATGAGTCCTACCGGATTTGCTAATGCTTTATTTCCTTTACTACTTCCTGATACAGTAAACATATCATTACTTAGTTGACTACATTTTAATGTTGGATTTTGAGTACTTAACCAACTCCAACTCGCATTTAAAAATCTATCAACTGGTGCATATACTGTTGCATTTGTTCCATATCCCAATGTTCCATATCCACTTCTATTTACTGTCGATATTTTTCTATCATTACAAAATCCTGCTTCTTTACTTACTTTATCTCCATATCCTTTATTAGTGATATTTGTTTGATACCAATTATCTAGCACTCCCTTTATTGTACTATTGTTAGTATTGGCATACGTTGCTGCATAACTACTTGCTCCTGTACTTCCATACATATATCCTACATATGCATTATCATAATACGAACTATTATATGCACTTGTACTGATTTGAGTACTTGTTCCTGTTGTCGCTGTTCCTGTTCCATTATAGATTAATCTAATTGATCCATCTCCATTTATTCGGATTATTCTCCAATAGTATCCCGCAAACTTGATCCAATTATTTGTTACATCCCCTCTAAAATAGTAACTTTCTCCCCAATCATCTTCTGCTTTATATATTCCTTCATCTGTTGTTGCTACTTGGCTGAAATCTGGTTCTCCTTCATTTATTTTACTATTTGCTAATATTATATCTTTAGCTAATATTTGTTCATCAAAATATAAATAACACTTTGTTCCTTTCTTTGGCATTCCTAAAAAGTTGATTACTCCATTTTGATATTCTATTGTTATATTGTTATCTTTCGTATCATTTACTTCACAATAACTTTTTTCTTCATTTAAACTATATCCACTTGTTGGGACTGTATCTATACTTTTATAATCCCCATTTTCTTCTTGATACATTGCCACCATTTTTAAATCATATGATGTATAGTTGATTGTTCCATTAATTAAGGGAATACTCTCTGTTGTACGATATTTTGCTAAACTATGATTAGTAATCAATACAATAAGAAGTATTACTACACAGACAAAGCCACATAAAAAATATAATCTATTCTTATGAGATTTAATAGTTTCAAATTCTAATTTATCCTTTTTATTCATGTTTCCTCCTTTTAAAAAAAAGTTTTACGTTGTAGGCTTGTGTAATTAATGAAATAAAAATCGTATCATATTCATAGTAGGTGATACGATGAATTTACGAAATATATTTGGTAAAAATGTGAAGCATTATCGATTTCAGGTTAAATATACTCAAGAACAATTGGCTGAAAAAGCTGATATATCTACAACATATTTAAGTGAAATAGAACGAGGTATGCACAGTTTAGATTTTGATAAGATAGAAAAATTATCTAACGCATTAAATGTAGAGCCTTTTCAGTTATTTTTACCAAGTAATTTTAACACAAACCTCCCACGTAGAATTGATATGATAAAAAAATAAATATCTTATCATAAAAATTATATCATAATTTTGTAAAATGTCTAGTCTTTTTGCTCACTTTTAGAGAGCAGATATTTTCTTTGCTTTAAACTAAAATCAATTTAGGTGATTGAAATGATTAATTATGATGCTCTATATACTTTGATTGGTAGCAATTTTAAGAGAATAAGAATGAAAAAAATAGGTTTAACTCAAGAAAAATTAGCCGAAGAATTAAATTTAAGTCGAAGCTTTATTTCTCATATTGAAAGTCAAAAAGTGAACAAAGGAGTTTCGTTAGATACTTTATTTTTAATATCTCAAAAATACAATATAGATATAAGAGATTTTTTTCAAGGTTATGAACAATTTTTAAAATAACCACAAAAATTATTTAATTGAGGGTTGTTTTCTTATTATTTAGTTTATGGTTATATATTAGAAACTTTTAAAATATAGTATAAAAAACTTTATGTTTTAATGAACATAAAATAAATGATAATGTAGTAAAATTTCATATTTCAATCGATTAAAACAGAAGAACCCAAATATTTAAAATAAATTGGTTCTTTTTACTTTCGACACAGATGTCATAAAGTGTTGGAATTTGTCAAACGGTTTTTCTTGCTTTTTCTAGTATTATCACTCATAATAAATAATCGTTATTTACTGGTGGTAGCGCCTGCTTTCTTTTTTATTAGTAGTTTAAACTACTGAGTATTCAGGGGGGTTATACGAAAGTAGGAGGGGATGTAAATGAGTGATATGACTTTATTACTTATTATAATAATCATGCTTATCCAAAAAGATAATTATGAAAAAAGACGCTAACCGAAAGGTATAGCGCTTAGCAAATGATTTTGCAGGCGTTATCCACTAGGTAGATAACACTTACACTTATAATATAACATATTTATGTTTGCTTTTCAATAGTTTTGTTAAAGTTTGATTATATAAAATAAATAACCCCTTTTAATTGAGGTTATTATTAATATTGTATTAGTTTTAAATGCAAGATTTAAAACATCAACATTATTTATTTTGGAAATATTCCAATGATTAATCTTGTATCCTAATGCTTTTTTATTTAGCCTTAACCAAAATATTAAGTTTAAAAGGATATTGGGCGCACACCAGGTTCAGTCCAATCCACATTGTTGTTGTTGAGGTTGCCATTCGAATTCACATAGAACACGTTAGCATTACCGTTGTTGAAGTTATACGGAGACATACCTATAATAATAGATTAACCAAACTTATTATAACACTCAAACTTTACTATTTACAACCTTTTGTAATTCATAATATAATGGAACAATATTCTCATCTTTAATAAAATTAACAATAAAATTATCGCTTTCTTTAGAAATAATACCAATTGTTCTATTATGAAATGATTTCTTTACTTGTTCATCAACTAACTTCATGTAAAACTCTATTTGAGCTTTATCTTCTTTCTTTAAACTTCTAAGTTTTAATTCAACAACAACATAACAATTTAATTCAATATTAAAGAGTAAAATATCCATAAAATAATTATGATTATCTTTTATAAGCTTAAATTGATGAGCAATATAGGCAAAGCTATTTCCTAATTGTTTAAAGAAGAAATCAAGATTAGCAAGAATACTTAATTCTAAGTCATGTTCGTTTTTTATTTCATGAGTAATAGGAATAAAGATTGGGTTTTTCATATCAGTAGTAATTAAATATTTTTTAGGGAATTCAATTTCAATCTTTTCAGGTTTATCAACTAATCTTTCATAAGAATTAGATTTTATTTCTTTAATCAGTTCTCTCTTTGATAAACTATTTTTAATGCATAAATTTATATAATAATTTCTTTTATTTTCGTCTTTAAATATCAAAAGTTCTCTATAATGCGACCAACTCAATTTACTCCCCAGTGGGGAACTTTTTTCAAAAGCTAAATAAAACTGTCGAAACTTTCTGAGGTTACTAGCATTATAACCTTTACCAAATAGTTCAGTTAACTTAATAGACCATTTCTTGATAAGTTCATTTCCATATTTAGCTTTAGAAGAACCACCTTGAGCTTCTACAATCAACCGTCCAACATTCCAATATGTTAGTACTAAACTGTTTTCTTCTTCAAGTTTCATCGCTCTTTTATGAACTTCATTTCTTTTAATGAAATGTTCTATTTCTAAGTAATACTTTTCTTCATTCATTATAGATTTTTTCTCCTTTACTTTTTATATAACATACACACTATAAAGGTGTAAATATTTATATTTACCTATAGCTACAAACTTGCTGATATTCGACTAAATCTCTTAAAATTAGTGTAAAGAAAAAGAGAGAGTACTCTCTCAAATATTGTACTAATTTTAAATACAAGATTTAAAATATCAATATTATTTATTTTGGAAATATTCCAATGATTAATCTTGTATCCTAATGCTTTTTTATTTAGCCTTAACCAAATATTAAGTTTAAAAGGATATTGGGCGCACACCATTCGTGTTATTCACGCGGTTGTTGTTGAGGTTGCCATCCGACCACACATTAAACACGTTAGCATTACTGTTAGAGTTAACGTTATACGGAGACATCATGCTTCATTTACTAGATTAACCAATCCTATTATAAGATTATAATTAAAAAATTACAACTAAGATTTAACCAGTTTATAATCTAAGGGAATAATCGTATCATTCCGAACAAAATTAACTATCAACTGATCACTTTCTTTAGAAATAATAATACCAATTGTTTTATTATGATATGGCTTTTTTATTTTTTCATTTACTAAATTCATATAGAATTCTATTTGAGCTTTATCTTCTTTCTTTAAACTTCGGAGTTTAAGTTCAACAACAACATAACAATTTAATTCAATATTAAATAGTAAAATATCAATGAAATAGTTTGTGTTACCATCAGTTATTTTATACTGATGTCCCGCATATAAAAATCCATTCCCTAATTGTTTAAAGAAGAAATCCAGATTAGCAAGAATATTTAACTCTAGATCATGTTCATTTTTTATTTCATGAGTAACAGGAATAATAATTGGGTTTTTCATATCAGTTGTAATAGAATATTTAATAGGAGTAATAATATCTATTTTATTTGGTTTATCAATTAGTCTTTCATACGAATTGCTTTTTATTTCTTGATATAATTCTCTAACTGACAAATTATTTTTCAAACATAGATTAAAATAATAATTTCTTTCGTTTTCATCTTTTAGTGTAATTAAATATCTAAAATAAGACCAAGATAGTTGGCACACTGTGCCAAGTATTGGAAAACATATATAAAATTTTCTAAATCTAAATAAATTAGTAGTATCATAACCCTTAACATAAAGCTGAGTTAGTTTAATAGCCCCAAGATTTAAATAAATCGACAATATCTCTTAAAATCAATGTAAAAAAAAGAGAGAAATCTCTCTCAAAGATATTGTTCTAATTCTAAATACTAGATTTAAAATATCAATATCAAATATTCAGGTTTCCCTATGGCTAATCTTGTATCCTAATGCTTTTTTATTTAGCCTTAACCAAATATTAAGTTTAAAAGGATATTGGGCACACATCATTCGTGTTATGCACGTTGTTGTTGTTGAGCCAGCCATACGAATCCACAATGAACACGTTAGCATTACCCGTAGAGTTGAAGTTATACGGAGACATACGCTTCATTTAATAGATTAACCTAACTTTATTTTGCATGAAATAATAAATAACTTCAATTTTTATTAAGAAGATTAACAATATATTTAGCTATTTAAGTTATAATATAATAATGGTAATTTGACAACTAGCTCTGTTTATGCTATAATACACCCATCAGAAGGGGGAATTTAATTGATAAATTTTGAGAAAAAAAGTTATGAAAGATATAAAGCAGTTAACAGAAGTGAAAGGCCAAGCATGGAAGAGATCGAAACAATTAAGGATTTATATTTTAATAAATTATTAATACCTACAGCAAATTCCAGTAAAATAGAAATTTCAAATAAAGAAAGAGAAGATTTCATTAAACTAGCATGTAAAGAAAAAGAAACTGATTTTAAAAAAGGGATTATATATTTACAAGGAAATAATGTATCATATGCAATGTGGAAAGAATATTATCAAAAGTTAATGGAAGAAATTGCTCTACCTACAATAAGTACATCATTAATTTTAATGGTTGCTCAAGCCTTAAATAGTGCTACAATACCAGATATTCCGCTAGAGCTAGAGGATATATATGACTTTGAAATAAAAATTAAAATCATAAGACAAATTATTGAAAAACTGGATTTAAATGCAACAGTATTGAAAAGATAAGCTACCCAAAAGTAGCTTTTTCAAATGCATAAATTTTTTAAACTAGCCAATATTAATATTAGATTGGAGTTGTAAAATTTGAAATCTACTGGAGTAGTAAGAAGAATTGACGAATTAGGAAGAATAGTAATACCTAAAGAAATAAGAAGAAATTTAGGAATAAGAGAAGGCGAAAATCTAGAAATATTTACCGAAAGTGATAGTATTATCTTAAAAAAATATTGTCGAATGACTTCAAATAGTGATTTAGCTAGTAATTTATGTGAAATTATTTATAATACATTTAATTATAAAATAATAATAACAGATCGTGAAAAAGTAATAGCAAGTTCAGGTTTAAATATAAATATAATAGGAAATCTAATTTCTAATGAATATTTAGAAATGATAGAAGAAAGAGAAATAAAAATAAAAGAAAATATTTCATTTAAATTAGGAGAATATACATTAGAAGGAAATTTTGTTTTTATTCCTATAATTTCTTTAAATGATAGTATAGGGTTAATCATATTATATAGTGATACAAATTTAAAAGATGAATTAACAGTAGGGAAATTAATAGCAAATATTTTTTCTCACAAATTAGATATTTAATTTTCTTGACATAGGAGTGATGAATATAATATAATGAAATCACTTAAATGTTGAAGGAATGAGTACATATTATTTTTATAATAGAAAGCTTATGGTAGATGGAAATAAGTATAAAATAGTATGGAAGATGACTCTGGAGTTTAAGCGGAGACTCAACCGTTAAAAGAGAAAGTTGCATGAAATAAAATCATGAATTAAGGTGGTACCGCGGGATTTATCTCGTCCTTAGTTTATGGTTTTTTCTTTGTTTTAAAGGAGGTTAACATGCTAAAAAGAATAATATTTGATTTAGATAATACTTTAATTTCTTGGAAAGAAGAATATAATGAAGCTGCAAAAAAAGCTTTAGAAGAATGTAATATAACTATAGAAGACAAAACTTTTTCTAAATTACAAAGAAGTTATCAAGAAAATTTAACGCAAATATCCATAGAAAATATGACAAATTATTTTAATCGATTATACAATCAAAATGTGGATAATACTCTAATTAAGTGTTGGTTAAAACATTTAGGAACTATGAGTGAAAAAGATGAGAATTTAATATCTACACTTTCTTATTTACAGCAAAAATATGAATTAGTAATCCTAACTAATTGGTTTTATATTTCTCAGTATAATCGTTTAAAAAATGCCAAAATTGCAGATTATTTCAAAGAAATCATCGGTGGTGAGGAAGTAATGAAGCCAAATAAAAAAGCTTTTGAAAAAGCTATGGGAGGCCATCTCCCAGAAGAATGTTTAATGGTTGGCGATAATTATTTAATAGATATATTACCTGCTAAAGAGCTAGGAATGTCTACTTATCTAATTAGTGAAAAAAAAGAAATAGTACCAACAATCAAAAATGTATATGAATTAAAAAGTGTTTTATAGAAAGAAGGAAAAAAATGAAAGAAAAATTTTACATTACAACCCCTATTTATTATCCAAGTGCTAATTTCCATATTGGCCACTGCTATACCACAATTATAGCCGATGCTATAGCAAGATACAAAAGACTTACTGGATATGATGTTTATTATCAAACAGGAACTGATGAACATGGTGAAAAAATTGAAAAAAAAGCGAAAGAAGCCGGAGTAACACCTAAAGAATATGTGGATAAAATAATTGAGGATGCTAAAGATTTATGGAAATCCTTAGATATTTCTTATGATTATTTCATGAGAACAACCGATGATTATCATGAAAGAAGAGTTCAAAAAATATTTAAAAAATTATATGATCAAGGCGATATTTATAAAGGAAATTATGAGGGATTATATTGTATTCCATGTGAATCATTTTGGACAGAATCTCAATTAGTAGATGGAAAATGTCCCGATTGCGGAAGAGAAGTAAAATTAGTAAGTGAAGAAGCTTATTTCTTTAAATTATCCAAATATCAAAACCGTTTAATAAAATATTATGAGGAAAATCCTGATTTTATCCAACCGATTTCACGTAAAAATGAAATGCTTAATAATTTTATAAATCCAGGATTAGAAGATCTATGCGTTTCACGAACTAGTTTTTCATGGGGAATACCTGTTGATTTTGATCCAAAGCATGTTGTGTATGTTTGGATTGATGCCTTAACAAATTATATAACTACATTAGGATATCCAGAAGAAGAAGGCTTAATGCAAAAATATTGGCCAGCCGATCTTCATTTAGTAGGGAAAGAAATAGTAAGGTTTCATACAATTATTTGGCCATGTTTATTAATGGCTCTTGATTTACCTCTTCCTAAAAAAGTATTTGGCCATGGTTGGTTAAAAATTGATGGAGGTAAAATTTCTAAAAGTTTAGGAAACTATAAAGATCCTCGCGAATATATTAATGATTATGGAGTAGATGCTGTAAGATATTATGCTTTAAGAGAAGTTTCTTTTGGAAATGATGGTAATTTTTCTGAAGAAGCATTAATATCAAGAACGAATAGTGATTTAGCAAATACCTTAGGAAATTTAGTAAATAGAACTATTTCAATGTCTCATAAGTACTTTGATGGATATACAAGTAATCCAGAAGTAATAGAGCAAATAGATCATGATTTAATAGCAAATGTAGAGGCTTTAAAAGAAATTGTAGAGCAAAAGATGAATGAGTTAAAAGTAAATGAAGCGATAGACGAGATTATGGAAGTTTTAAGAAAGTGTAATAAATACATTGATGAAACAACCCCATGGACTCTTGCTAAAGATGAAACAAAAAAGGAAAGACTTGCAACTGTACTATATAATCTATTAGAATCAATACGCATATGTGCTGTATTATTAAACCCATTTATTCCAAGTACTTCAAACAAAATATTAGAGCAACTAAATACTAAAGAAATAAGTTATGAGAGTATCGAAAAATTTGGTAAGTTAGAAGAAAATATAAAATTAAATCAACCAAAAATCTTATTTAATAGAATTGAAACTAAAAGCTAGGAAAAATCCTAGTTTTTAAATTAAATGAATCAAACCCAAAACAAACAAAATAACAGCACCAATAATATTCGCATATACTCCAAGTAATTTATTAGCGAATCTCCCACCAATAATACCTAAATAAGTAAATGTAGCACTACAAATAGCAAAAATAAACATAGCTAAATAAATATTAGAAGTGATAGCTTTTAAGCCTAAACCAAGTGAAAAACTATCCAAACTAACCCCAAAAGAAAAAATAAGCATTCCAACGAGTGATAAATTAAAATGTTCTTCTTCATGTCTAATAATATCAATAATCATTTGTAAAGCAATAATAATTAAAATAAAACCTAATAAAATATCATATTTAATCTCAAATATTTGTAACAACTTATCCCCAAGTATCACTCCCAAAAAAGGCATCATAAAATGCATAGAACCTACAATTAGAGCTAATTTAAGAGCTTTTCTATTAGACACATTAAACATACCCATTCCTAAAGATAAAGAAAAAGTATCCATAGAAAGAGCTAATCCAATTAAAAGAAGACTAAAAAACTCTCTCAAAGAAAAAACCTCCTAATCAATATTATTAGAAGATTTAATTTTTAGAACCCTTGAATTAATTTTTGAACATAAAGTTGATAGTCAACATCACTAATATCTTCTTCACTATTTTCTAATAAACAAAGTGGAGGAAATAAAACACACCAGAAATTATTACCTACACCTTCACCTAAAGTAATAACAAGAGATTCATAATTTCCAGCTTGATATAAAACTCCTTTATAACTTTTAGGAGGAAAGTAATTATCCCCATAACTAATTTCATAAGGAACATTATAATCATCAACAATTTGTTCTATTACATTCATATTATCTTGTAAAAGAGTTCTAACTTCACTTACATTTTGAGCTCCATTAATTAAATTATAAATTTCTTTTTCTACTTGATCTTTAATAATCATCTTTTCTGTTTGATCTTCTAATGAATTACTATTAGCAATAACTCGAAAACGAATAGCTTGATTAGGAATAATAATACTCTCATCTTGATTTATAAAAATGGCACTTAAGCTAATTAAAAACAATATAATAATCAATTTTTTCATATAATCACCTGATATAATTAAGGTAAAAAAAGAAAAAATTATTCAAATTAGACATAAAAAAGTTGAAAATATTTGACAAAGGAAGAATTAATCGATATATTAATAGTGGTAATTTATTAAAAACTTTTAATATGCACCAAAAAAAATATTAAACATAAAAAATAGTATAAGAGCCTATTTATATTACAAAATTCATAAGATAAGGGTGTGTTAAAATGAAACAAATGATAATTGAAGGAAACCATAGTTTAACAGGAACAATTAATATTGGAGGTGCAAAGAATAGTGCTGTAGCATTAATTCCGGCCTCAATTTTAGCAGATGGTATTTCTATAATTGAAAATGTTCCTAATATTTCCGATCGAGATGCGTTAATTGATATTTTAGAAATATTAAATTGCAAAATAAAACTAACTAAGGAAAAATTAGAGATTGATACTACTAATTTAAAAAATGCTTTAATAGATGAAAAACATTCTAAAAAATTAAGGGCTTCCTATTATTTTATGGGAGCTTTATTGGGAAAAGAGAAATATGTTGAAATGTACATTCCAGGCGGATGTAATATAGGGGCAAGACCAATAGATATTCACTTAGATGGTTTTAAAGCTTTGGGAGCAGAAGTAACAATTGAAGGAAATAAATATATTTTAAAAGCAGATAAATTAATAGGAACAGACATATATTTAAGATTTCAAAGTGTAGGAGCTACTATAAATTTAATGCTAGCAAGTGTTTTAGCAGAAGGGAAAACTGTAATCCATAATGCGGCAAAGGAAGCGGAAATAGAAAATATAGCTGATTATTTAATTAGTATGGGAGCTAAAATAGAAGGCGCCGGAACAGACGAAATTATAATTTATGGAGTAGAAAAATTAACAAGTGGAAAAATAACAGTTTTACCAGATCGAATTGAAGCAGGGACATATATTATTTTAGGAGCACTAGTCGGAAAGAATTTATGTATTCAAAATATCATTCCCAAACATTTAGAAGCATTAACAATTAAATTAAAAGAAATGGGTTCAGATATTAAAATTAATGAAGATAATATTGTAATAAGTAAAGTAGATAATTTAAAACCAATTAATATAAAAACATTAGTATATCCCGGGTTTCCAACGGATATAGGTCAACCGATGAGTGTATTGTTAACCCAAACAAATGGAACATCTTTATTTGAAGAAACAATTTGGGAAAACAGAATGGGGCACGTTCCTTCATTAAATAAAATGGGAGCTAACATTACAGTTAAAGGGTGTAGTTCTATGATTATAGGTCCTAGTAAATTACATGGTTGCGAAGTAATAGCAACCGATCTAAGAGGAGGAGCTGCTTTAGTTTTAGCAGGACTTACAGCCGAAGGAATAACTACTATTAATGATGTAGAACATATTTTAAGGGGATACGAAAACATTGATAAAAAGCTAACGAGTGTAGGTGCTAAAATAGAAATTAGAGAAATATAGTATAGTGTACTATATTTTTTTTGAGGTGAATAAATGAAAAAAAAAATAATACTAATTGCATTAATTGGAGCTATTTTATCCGTAGTTATCTATTTTTATACTCAAAATAAAGAAATTACAATTGTAGCTTTAGGAGACGGTTTAGCATTAGGAATGACACCATATGGAATAGAAGGATACAGTTTTAATGATTATTTAAAAGAAGATTACCTAAATAAACATGAATTAAAAGCTTATATTCATGAGTTTGCAAGGAAAGGAAAAACCATAAAAGAGCTAATATATGAAATTAAAGAAAATAAAGCAATAACTATCAAGAATAAAAAAATAGAAATAAAGCAAGCTATAAATCAAGCTGATATATTAACGATTACTATAGGCATGGACGAACTTGCAGACACAAAAATTACAAATCAAATAAAAAATGAATATTTACATGATTTAGAAGAACTATTAAGCATGATAAAAATGTTAAATCAAAACAAAGTAATTATCGTAAGCCTATATACATGGGGTAAGAATGACTTATTGACAATTGAAAAGCTAAATGCCAGCATTCGAGATATGGTATTAACCAATGATTTTTTATTTATTGATATTAACAAAATATTAATGAAAGAAGAGTATTATTTAAACAAAGAAAGCTTTTATATTAATTATATGGGACATCAAAGAATATATGAAGAAATAAAAAAACTATTGTAAAGTTCTAAAAATATGATATAATACTTAAGACAAACAAATTTACTATGTCAAAAATTTTGATATGGCGGGAGGTAAAAAATGAAAAAAGGAATACATCCAGAAACAAAAGAAACAACAATTACTTGTGCTTGTGGAGCTACATTCAAAACTCATTCAACAAAAGAAAATATTCAAGTTGAAATTTGTAGTGAATGTCATCCATTCTATACAGGAGCTCAAGGAAAAGTAAAGAAAACTGGAAATATTGAAAAATTTAATCGTAAGTATGGATTAAATAAAGAAGAAAACTAAAAAGATGTTGATAAACACTAACTTATCAACATCTTTTATTTTAAAATACTTTTTCTATAAGCTTTTCTCTCATCAGTTCTTCCTACTAAATAATCAATAGAAGTATTATAAAAATCTGCTAATTTATCTAGAGTTTCTACTGGTATGAGACGCTTTCCAATTTCATATTCGCTATATTGTTGCTGTTTCATTCCTAAATACTTTGCTACTTCTGTTTGTGTAATATCCCTATCTTTTCTAATTTCCTTTAATCGACTGATATTCATAGTTCACCTCATTATGTATTTTTTCATACAATAGATATTTTGTATTGACTTTACAAAAATAGTTTTGTAAAATAAAAATGATAATACAATGCATGTTTTGTAAATGAAGTATCACTTCACAATAAGGAGTTTGACTATGAAATTTGAGATATTAAGAAGAAACATTATAATAGGATTAATAGTAATAATAAGTATATGTATGTCTGGAGTTATAAAATCAAAATATCAAACATCAAAAAATATTTCCCTTACAAATGAGAAGACTAATTATGATATAAATAAAATAAATGCCATAGCAATCTATACTCAAAATAAAGATAACTACGATAAAATTGATGTAATTCCTAATACTGGGTATGTATTTGATAATGAAAAAAGCTACTGTACAATAAATGGAAAAGAAGCCCAAAATATTACTATCAATTATGATAATAATTCGCAAAGCCTGAGTATAGCACCATTAACAACTAAAAATACAAAATGTTATTTATACTTTCGTTATCCTCATACTATTCCAGAATTAATAGAAAGTAAAATAATTGATCAAAGAACAGATTTTGATAGTACTTTAGCCTCTAATACAACAGGAACTTTATTTAAGACAGAGGATGATGATGGAATTAGTTACTATTTTGCTGGAGCAGTAGATGATAATTATGTAAAATTTGGCGGATATTATTGGCGGATCATCAGGATTAATGGTAATGGAAGTATGCGTATGATTTACCAAGGAAAAACACAAGATGCAAAGGGCAAAGATAGTGTCATTAATGAAAGCGTAGCATTTAATATTTTCTCAACAGAATTAAGGGATAATGCGTATGTCGGATATATGTATGGAACAGTAAAAAGTAATAATTATGAAGAAGCTCATGCTAATACGAATGATAGTAATATAAAAAAGGTAGTAGATGAATGGTATAAAGACAATTTATTAAGTTATGCTACATATATAGATAAAAATAGTGGTTTTTGTGGAGATCGAGAAATAAGTAGTGGTTTAGGATATGGAACAAATGAAACAGACTATGCAGCATATGATAGGCTATTTGCGCATTTAGAAAAAAAGCCAACGCTAAAATGTTCAAATCCTAATCGTGATTTATACACTGTTTCTGAAGCCAATAATGGAAACAGAGCTTTAACTTATCCGATAGGCTTAATTACTGCTGATGAAATATCATATGCTGGAGGAATCTGGAACGATGATGAAAATAAATACAATTATAGCTTTTATTTATATATTGGTGAGATAGCTTACTGGACAATGACTCCCCATCGATATACCAGTGGAGGATGGGCTGGAAGTTGCTTATTGGGAGGAGCTGGACATTTAAGCGCAACTGGTAGTCAAAATGCTCATGGAGTAAGACCGGTCATTAATTTAAAACCAGAAGTTACTTTTAAAGGCGCAGGAACACTCACAGATCCTTATACAATAGTTTGAATAAATGACAGCAAACAAATTAATCAAAAACGCTCATATATATTGTTTAAATTATACTATATAAAAGAATAGTATAAAATCAAACTAATTATAAATTTCTTTATAATACCTAAAAGCACAGAAAAAACTGTGCTTTTAAAAATCAAATTAGAAAAAATGCCAAATCATATAAAATAAAAACTAAATAGTTATGATATCTCCAGTATATTGAGAATTAGAATTAAATCTATATAAAATAATTGTTGTTTAAAACTAGCTATTTATTTTTAATACTTATTAAACTACTTTTTTGATACTCATTTTAAGTACAAATTACTGTCACATTCAATTTTTCTTTAAAAAAAAAGAAAAATTTGTTATGATATAGGCGGTGAAGTTACTATGAATGAATTATTTAAAATAAATGATAAAACAATTTATAACATAGACACAACAGTATTATATACATCTTCTTATAGTTATACAGATGATGCAATATACTTGATTAACCATAATTGTATTGTAATAACTAAGGAAAGAGGGATAGATTCATATGAAATATCAGATGAAATATACGCTTTTTTTAAAGAAGAGGAATTAAAAAATAAAAAGGATTTAACGGAACTAGATTATCTCAAGCTAAAAATATTATCTACTTTAAATAAGGATAATCAAGTATTTGTTTTTTTTAACGTATTAACATATTTAAATCAAGAATTTAATGAAAAGTTAATAGCATATTTAAAACAAAGCCAAAAAAGAATTATAAATTATACAACCGAAATTGAAGAAACACTATGGTTAGATTACTTAATAGTAATTCATGAAAAAGAAGTTATTATGGAAGGGAAAAAAGAAGCTGTTTTACAAGAAGAAAAAATATTAAAAAAATTAGGTTTTAGTTTACCTTTCATAGTAGAATTATCAAAGGGATTAAAATATTATCAGGTAGTAGATAAAATATATTTTAATAATGTAGAATTGGTGAATGATTTATGGAAATAATGACAATTTTAGAAAATAAACCAAAAGGGCATATTTATGGTTTAATGGGAAATATTAACATAACAACTTTTAATAATAATATAAGCATCATAAAAGATTATAAATTTAAAGGAACGGTAAAAGAATATCTCAATAATTCAAAGGATATATCTTCTTTAAAAATGGTTTTATTAAATGAAAAAAATCTTACTAAATATTCTAACGAATGTTCAATCAGTGAATTAAAAAGAATTTCTTTAGCTAAAGCCTTAATAGAAAATAAAGATTATATAATTTTAGACTATTTTGAAAAAGAATTAAATCATACAGAACGTGAATACTTTAAAAGATTATGGAAAAAATTATCGAATGAATATAATAAGACAATTGTTATTTTTACAAATGATATAAGAGTAATATGGGATATAGTAGAAGAATTAATTATTGTGGATAAATACCAAGTTATTAACACAATTCCTAAAAGTAATTATGATTTATTTATAGACAATTTAAATAAACCAGAGATTTTTAAATTAATAGATTTGATAAAAACTAAAGGAATTCCAATAGAAAATTATCAAGATCCAAAAGAACTGTTAAAAGCTATTTATCGAATAAAGGAGAACTCATGAAATATTTAATTAGTATATGTTATGATGGCTCCAAGTTTTATGGCTTTCAGAGATTAAAAAATCAAGATACAGTTCAAAAAAAGATAGAAGATGCTCTAAGTATAATTGCCAAAGAAAAAATAGAAATTAAAGGAGCAGGTAGAACGGATAGAGGTGTTCATGCTTTAGATCAGAAAGCTATTTTTAGCTTAAACATAAATATTGATGAACAACATTTAAAAATTGCCTTAAATAGTCTCATTGCTCCCTATATTTATATCACCAATGTAAAAAAAGTAGAAGAAAACTTTCATCCAAGGTTTCAGGTAAAAAAGAAAGAATATATCTATAAAATTAATATTGGCAAATATAATCCTTTGATTTATGACTATACATATCAGCCAAACTACCAATTAAATATAGAAAAAATGAAAGAATGTGCTGAGTTATTTATCGGAATACATAATTTTAAAAACTTTACATCAGGCGAAAGAAAAAACTATGAATGTATTATATATAGCATAGAATTTAAAAAAGAAGATGATATTTTAGAAATAAAATTTATTGGAAAAAGTTTTTATCGTTATATGATTAGAAATTTAGTGGGAGCAATGCTAGATGTTTCTAATAACAAAGTTAGTTTGATGGAAATAAAAGAAGCATTAGAAACACCAGAAATTAAAAAACAATTTAAAACAGCAATTCCCAATGGATTATACTTAAATAAAATAGAGTATTAGAGGTGAGAAAATGAAAGATAATATGGTTATAGATTTTTTAAATAAATATAATAATTTTGCTAAAGTAGTATCTACTTCAAACAAGAAGAAATTTGATAGTATTGATAGTATTTATACGGTAAATTCTGCTATAAAAAGTTTTATCGAAATGTTAGAACAAGGAAAAAAAGATGAGATAGACCCATCTGTGATAAACAATTTAATGTATTTTACAGAAGAATATCTAAAAAGAATTGAAAATTCAACTTATAAAGAAAAAGTTATAACTATTTTAAAAGATAATCTTCAAAAGGCAAGAATATTGCTAGAAAAAAGTGAAAAATTATTACAAAGATAGAAAAATATAAATTTTTATTTGACAAATAGCATTATTTTACATATAATTTTAAATGGTACATTTTATTTGTTGGAATTGTGATGCCCTGGGAAAGCAGAAGCAAGGAAAACTAATGAAAGGGATAAAAATATGAAGACATTCATGCAAAAAAAAGAAAACGTTGAACGTAAGTGGTATGTAATCGATGCTGAAGGTAAGAATTTAGGTAGAGTAGCAACAAAAGCTGCAACAATTTTAAGAGGAAAACATAAACCTACCTATACTCCATCAGTAGACTGTGGAGATTATGTAATCATCATTAATGCATCAAAAGTAAATTTAACTGGAAATAAGTTAAATGATAAGATGTATTATAATCATTCTGGTTATCCAGGAGGATTAAGAGAAAGATCTGCAAAAGTTATGATTGAAAAATATCCAGAAGAAATGCTAGAAAGAGCTGTTAAAGGAATGCTTCCTCATAATTCTTTAGGTAGAAGTATGGGTAAGAAATTATTTGTTTATGCTGGTTCTGAACATAAACATGAGGCCCAAAAACCTACAGCTTTAAATATTGATTAGGAGGAATAAAATGGCTAAACAAGTATGGACCGCAACTGGTCGTCGTAAAAGAAGTTCTGCTCAAGTAAAAATAACTGGTGGAACAGGAAACATCGTAGTAAATGGTGTTGATGTAAATGAATATTTTCCAAACCAAATTCTAGTAATGGATTTAAAACAACCATTGACTGTTACAGATAACACAAATCGTTTTGATATTGAAGTTACTGTAAAAGGAGGCGGATATTCTGGACAAGCAGGAGCAATTCGTTTAGGTATTGCCAGAGCTTTACTAGAATTTGATGCTAATACAGATCAAACAAGAGAAGATTCATATCGTAAGATTTTAAAAACAAATGGATTCTTAACAAGAGATGCAAGAGTAAAAGAACGTAAAAAATACGGACTTAAAAAAGCTCGTCGTGCTCCACAATTTTCAAAACGTTAAAACAAAGTTTTCTTTTTGCCTCGGAAATATCGCATTTTCGGGGCTTTTTTGTGTATTAGGAATTGTAAAAGTACCCTTAATTTTTATATGTAACACATGCGTAGCCCACGAGTAGTACACAAAAAAGTTATGTTAAACAATTAATTAACTTTAAAAAAATTTTAATATTTGTGTATAATATTTTATAATAAAATTGACTCAAGTGATTTTTTAATCTATAATTTAGATAAGAGGAATTTATGAATACATTTTTAGGATATTTATTAACTTACATATATGTTTTTCTAATTCTTATTTTCTTAGGAATTTTAAAATCGAGAAAAAAAATAAAAGAGCAAACATCTCGAAAACTAGTGCATATTTTAATGGGATTTACGTGGCTCATCATGGTTTATTTTTTTAAAAATAGTATACATATGATTATTCTACCAATTACAATGGTAATATTTAATTTTTTATCATACAAATTTAATATTATGAAATCTATGGAACAAGAAAAGAAAGAATCAAAGGGAACAATTTATTATGCATTAAGTTTTGTTGTTTTAGCATGTATTACTTATTATGATAAGGAATTTTTACCATTTTATGGAATTGGCATTTTTACTATGGCTTTAGCTGATGGAATAGCTCCTTTTATAGGAAATAAATTTTCTAATTACAAAATAAAAAACACAAATAAAACTTATGCTGGATCACTAAGTGTTTTATTAATTACCATGATAGTTGTAATTGCTTTTAAAAATATTTATAATTTAGATTTAAACATTATAAAAGTAATTCTATTAGGCTTTATTGCAGTTCCTTTAGAATTATGGAATAAAAAAGGAAGCGATAATTTAAGTTTACCACTAGGCATTTCATTATGTAGTTATATATTAGAAAGTTGGATATAAAATGAATTTAATGATAAGTATAATATTAAGTTTATTGTTAGGATTAAGTGCATATATAAAAAGAGCATTAACTATACCAGCCTTATTATTAGCAGTATCCTTTTCTATAATAATATCTTACTTTGGAGGTTTAACATCATTTATTATATTAGTAGTAGTATTTCTAGGAAGCATAATTACCAAGATATTTAAAAAAGAAAAGAAAAAGCAATCAAGGAACATAATTCAGATTATTTGTAACGTGGGAATTCCTACTCTTTCTATTATAATTTACGGATTAACTAAAAATAATATATATTTATTAATATATGCCTCAGTTATGTCTGAAACACTAGCAGACACTTTAGCATCAGATATAGGGAAATTATCGAAAAAAGAACCTGTTAATATTTTAACATGGAAAAGAAGCAAGAAAGGTTTATCTGGAAATATTAGTATGCTTGGATTATTTTCTTCTCTAATAGGAGCGATTTTAATAGGGATGATTTATTATATTGGATTAGAAGATAATTTAATATCATTTATTATTATAGTTTTATCAGGATTTCTAGGAAGTATCATAGATAGTATTTTAGGAGCAAGTATTCAAGTAAAATATCGATGTTTAAAATGTCAAGAAATAATAGAATCAAAAATTCACTGCCAAACTCCGACAATATGGCATAAAGGAATAAAAATAATAAATAACAATGTTATTAATTTTTTAACCAATTTAATCATCTTTTTAGTACTATTATTAATATTAATAAAATAATAAGCTTACCTAAAATATTGAAATAAATTACAGATATATCAAGATACAAGAGAGTTTATATAGTCAATATATAAAAAACAAAGATAAAAGGAAATTATAAAAACAGAAAAAATAAATAAAGAAAAAGAACAAATAATTCGTAAATAAATTTGTAAAAAAGAAGAAATAATGCTATAATAAAGTCGCTTAAAAGGAGTGACTTTTTATGTTTGATACCATATGTGCAATATCAACTTCTTTGGGAGTTGGAGCAATTTCTATTATACGTGTAAGTGGAGACGAAGCAATTAGTAAAGTTGCAAAACTTTTTGATGGTAAAAATTTAAATGAAGTAAAAAGTCACACTATTCATTATGGGCATATAATAAGTGATGGAGAAATCATAGATGAAGTATTAGTAACGGTATTAAAAGCCCCAAAGACATATACGAAAGAGGATATTGTTGAAATTAATTCGCATGGAGGAATTGCCACAACCAAAAAAATATTAGAAATACTAATTGGAAGTGGTATTCGCCTTGCTGAACCAGGAGAGTTTACGAAAAGAGCTTTTTTAAATGGAAGACTAGATTTATTAGAAGCAGAGTCTGTAAACAATTTAATTAAAGCGAGTACAGATTTAGAAAGAAAATTAGCTTTAAATGGAATTAGTGGAAAAGTTTCTAAAAAAATCACAAGAGTAAGAGAAATTATTGTTGAACTTTTAGCTAATATCGAAGTAAATGTTGATTTTCCTGAATATGAAGATGCTTTAGAAATAACTTTAGATAATTTACCGCCAAGATTAAATGAAATAAAAAGAGAATTAGAAAGCTTGTTGGAAGAATCCAAAATTGGCAAAATAGTTGAAAATGGAATTAAAGTAGCAATTGTAGGTAGACCAAATGTTGGAAAAAGTAGTATTTTAAATGCTATGTTAAATGAAAATAAAGCAATAGTAACTGACATAGCCGGAACAACAAGAGATATTGTAGAAGGATCTGTAGAACTAGAAGGAATATCTTTAAAATTTATTGATACAGCAGGTATTCGTAAAACTGATGATTTAGTTGAAAAAATAGGAGTAGATAAGTCTTTAGAAATGATTGATGATGCGGATCTAGTAATTCATGTTTTAAATAATAATGAGGGATATACACCAGAAGATGAAGAAATAAAAGAAAGAATAAAAGATAAAACGCATATTACTTTTATTAATAAAAGTGATTTACCAACAAAATTAAATAAAGAAAAATTAGATGCCATAATGGGAAACACGGTAGCGATAGATGGTTTAGATAGCTTAAAAGATAAGATAGTTGAATTATTTGATTTAGAAAAAATAAATAATAGTAATTTAGAAGTAATATCAAGTGCTAGAGAAATTGGTTTGCTAAAAGAAGCTTTAAATGCTATTCATAATGCCATAAGTAATGTTGGAATATCTTTACCTGTAGACATGATTGCCATTGATATAAAAAAAGCGTGGGATTTACTTGGAGAAATAACAGGAGAATCTTATCAAGAAGAACTACTAGATACTTTATTTAGTAAATTCTGTCTAGGAAAGTAAGGGAATAAAATGTATGATTTAATAGTTGTAGGTGGAGGCCATGCTGGATGTGAAGCAGCACATATTGGAGCAAAATTAGGTCTAAAAACACTTTTAATAACAGCCAATATTAAAAATATTGCTGATATGCCATGTAATCCATCTATTGGTGGAACGGCAAAAGGAATTATTGTAAGAGAAATAGACGCTTTAGGTGGAATTATGGGACGTGTAGCGGATCGTTCTCATTTTCAAATAAAAATGCTGAATAATGGAAAGGGACCTGCTGTAAGAAGTCTGCGAGCACAAGCAGATAAAATAACTTATCCTAAAGTGATGTTAGAAGTATTAAAAGGTACAGATAATTTAAGCATAAAAGAGGGAATGGTAGAAGAGTTAATTGTTGAAAAAAACAAAGTAAAAGGAATAATTTTAGATACAAAAGAAAAGATATATAGTACCTCAATAATTCTTACAACAGGAACTTATTTACAAGCTAATATCCTTATAGGGAGTGAAAATACTCCTGGAGGACCGCATGGCGAAAAAAGAAGTAATCACTTAAGTAATAACTTAAAGAAATTAGGCTTAGATGTTCAAAGATTAAAAACTGGAACCCCACCACGAATTAAGGCAAATTCTATTGATTTTAGTAAAATGCAAGAAGAAGATGGAGATCAAGAATACTACACATTTAGTTTTGACAATCCGCCATTTTATAAAATTAATGAACAACAAAAATGTTATTTGCTTTATACAAATGAAAAGACACATGAAATTATTCGAAATAATTTAGAAAAATCAGCAATGTATGGAGGATATGTAACAGGAATAGGGCCAAGATATTGTCCATCAATTGAAGATAAATTAGTTCGTTTTGCCGACAAAGAACGTCATCAACTTTTCTTGGAACCTGAAAGTTTATATTATGATGAGTGGTATTTACAAGGATTTTCGACATCTATGCCAAGAGATGTTCAAGAGAGTATGGTTCATTCCCTAGAAGGGTTAGAAAACGCCATTATCACAAAATATGCTTATGCCATTGAATATGATGCATTAAATCCTTTAGAGATGAAAGCTAGTTTGGAAAATAAAAAAATAGAAAATTTGTTTACAGCTGGCCAAATTAATGGAACAAGTGGTTATGAAGAAGCAGCAGCTCAAGGCCTACTAGCAGGAATTAATGCCCATCATAAATTAAGAGGATTAGAGCCTTTAATATTAAGAAGAGATGAAGCATATATTGGTGTTTTAATTGATGACTTAGTAACCAAAGGAACAAAAGAACCATATCGAATGCTTACATCTCGTGCTGAATATCGTTTAATATTACGTCATGATAATGCTGATTTAAGATTAAGAAGAATAGGTTATGAGCATGGAACAATAGATGAAGAAAGAATGGATAAACTAAAAGAAAAAGAATATCAAATAAACGAAGTAAAAAACATTTTAAGAAATAATAACTTAAAATTAAATGAAGAAACAAAAAAAATACTTCAAAGTTTTAATATAGAAAATCCAACTTTTAGTACAAGTCTTTATTTGTTTCTAAAAAGACCAGAAGTAAATATGGAAATAATAAAAAAACTAATAGATTTAGATTATGTAATTGATATATTAGAAGAAGTAGAAATAGAAATTAAATATGAAGGTTATATTGCTAAAGTATACAAAGAAGCTGAAAAAGCTAGTAAATTAGAAGAAAAACAAATTCCTAAAGATTTAGATTACGATGATGTATTAAACCTAGCAAGTGAAGCAAGACAAAAGCTAAAAGAAATTAGACCAATATCAATTGGTCAAGCAACTCGTATTAGTGGCGTTAATCCATCAGATATAGCTATATTAACAGTATATTTAAAAAAGAAATATGATAAACAAGGAGAATAAATGAATATAGAAAGTTTTATAAAAGAAGTAGAATTATTAGGAATAAAAGTTACAAAAGAGAATTTAGCAGATTTAAATATTTACAAAGATTTACTACTTGAATACAATAAGAAATTTAATTTAACTGCTATAAAAACAGAAGAAGAAATTTATTTAAAGCATTTTTATGATTCTTTAACACTAGTTAAAGGAGTAGATTTAACTAAAAACTTAAAAATATTAGACATAGGAACAGGCGCAGGATTTCCAGGATTAGTATTAAAAATATTTTATCCTGAACTAGAAATAACATTACTAGATTCCAATCATAAAAAAATTATGTTTTTAGAGCAAGTAATCAAAAGATTAAACTTAAAAAATATAACATGTTTAAACACTAGAGCTGAAAATCTTCCTAGTAATTATCGTGAATATTTTGATATTGTAACTTCTAGAGCAGTAGCCCATCTTCGAATTTTATCAGAACTTTCTATTCCTTATTTAAAAGTAAATGGTAAATTAATTGCAATGAAAGGGATATCTGAGACAGAAATAGAAGAAAGTGAAAAGATTTTAACAGAATTAAATAGTAATATTCTAGAAGTAATAAAATTTAACTTACCGATAGAAGGAAGTAATCGTTCTTTAATCATTGTTGAAAAAGAAAAAGAAACAGACAAAAAATATCCACGTAGTTATGACAAGATAATGAAAAATAAATAATTTAAAATAGACATAAAAAAAATTAAGTGCTATTATATTTATAATAAAGGGTGTTGAATATGAAAAAGAATATCGCCTTATTATTAAGTATAATAGCACTATTTTTAAGCCTTTTTTTCTTAAGAGTAAATATAACAAAACCCCAAAATACTTTAGGTGGAGAAAAAATAGAGAAAGCAATATATCAATATGACTTAAAAACTGAAAACTTAACCGTAAATGGTATAGTTGAAAAAGGAAGTAATATTTACTATTTATTAATGGATGTAATAGATGATGTAAAAGATATTTATAATTACAAACTAAAAAAATTAGATATTAATACAAACCAAGTAACCGAAATAAATACAATAGAAAATACGAGTAGTTATTGTATGCTTACAGAAAAAGAAATTAACTGCCATACTTCAACTCAATTTGAAACCTATGATTTTGACTTAAAAAAAACATTTGAATACACCTCAAAAGTAGAAAATTTAAATGCAAATTATCTTCCGTATAAAGATATTTATATAAAAATAGATGATCAAGACATATATTTACTTAGAAATGAAGAAAAGCTATACCGGACCATTAATTCGGATAAAGAATTAATTTATGAAGACTATGTTGTAACTTCTAATAATACAATTCTTGTTTTAAGAGATAAAGAAGATTACTATTATTTATATGATATCAATAGAAATTTTTTGTGGAATTCTGGAAAACAAAGTTATTTTAAATATAAAAATGGCGTATTTTTCAATGATGGAGTTATTTATGAAATTCATAATTTAGAAGAAGATTATATAACTTCCTTTACTAATCCAACAAAAGAGACATATTTTTATACGGGAACTTTAAATGAAGATAATAATAATTTTTATCTGTATAATCCTATAGATCATATCTTATACATTGAAGATATGGAAAATAAAACTATAAAAAAATTAGATGTAAATCTTTTGTCAGAAGATAATCCAATTGCTAAGTTAATGGTGACAGAAAAGTATTTATATGTTTATATTTTGCAAGATCAAGATAATTTTTTTGTTATTAACTTAGAAGATTTAAATCTCTCAACTATAGACATTGAAGATTATAATAATAAATTGACTAAAAAAATAAATGAACAAAGAAATAATATCAAAGAAACATACCAAGTAAATGTCAAAATAAAAGAAGAGGCTAATATAGAATTTCCAGATTTTAGTGCCAAAACTTTATTAAATGAAGAAGTAATATCAGATTCGTTATACAAGATAGAAGATATTTTATCAAAATATAATGAAAAATTTTTTGAAAGCTTCTATAATAATGGATTTTCGGGTTTAAACATTTATTTAACTGGCGAACTTACACCAAATGATTATGAAACTCAAGTATCAAATCCAGCCGCTTATTCACTAAATTATAACGGTGAATATAAGATAGTAATAGATATAGAACAGCCTAATATAGAAGAACTATTATGTCATGAATTACTACATAATATGGAATTCTTACTAAACAATCAAAATATATATCCGTTTAAAGAATGGAAAAATTATAATCCATCAGGATTTCTATACAATAATTCATATACTAAAAAACAAAGTTATGATTATACATTGAATGAAGAAGATAAAAATGATGTATATTTCATAGATAGTTACTCATATACATATGAAACAGAAGATAGAGCTAGAGTATTTGAACGAATATGTTCATGTGAAGAAAATAGTATCATTAATAATTATCCAAATCTTTATAAAAAAGGATTATATTTGAAAGAAGAAATAATCAAATATTTTCCAAGTTTAGTAAATACAAACTTATTTTCTAGTTTAAATGATGATAAAGACTAAAATGTATAAACTCTAAGCATTTAGTACTAATAATTGATATTTATTTGTCAATTAAATGTAAATTGTAATTATATCGTAAGTATATTATACTTAAATTGTAGAGCATTGGGGTGCGAACTAATGCCTACAACTTGTATTTGGCATTAGTCGTATCGTAATGACTAATGTTTTTTTAAGCGGTAATATTACTATTAAACGCAACTCCATATAATCACCTACTTTCTACAACCAAAACCCCATAAGGTGTAAAGGAGGTAAAAATAGTTATTATATAAGTAAAAGCATTAGCCCCAATGCTTGAGTTATTATTATGAATGTTAATTAATGAAAAAGCAAGAAAAAGCGTTCGACAAAATACGCCATATAAAAATCTCAAGTTTTTAAAATAACTTGAGTTTCTATTAACAGTTGCATACAAAATTTGTTAGATAATTATTTAGAAGATTTATTTTTAGAACATATAATAATGTCTAAGTCATATTTAAAGGCAATTTTTAGTAGTGTTTCAAATGTATAATTAGCTGTTCCATACTCATATTTTTCAATAGAACTTTTGCTAATTTTAATATCTTTAGATAATTGTTCTTGAGTTAAATTAAGTCCTTCTCTAATAAATTTTATAATTTCATTTGTTTTATATTCTTTAGCATTTATTTTCATTATTCCACCCTTGACATCGTAACATTTTATGACTATAATTTAATTATAAATCGTAATATAATACGATATTAAGGAGCCTATAAATGAAAAATAATGGAAAATTAGAATTTGAAACATTAAAAACAAATAAAAAAAGAATATATTTTTTGTGTGGTTTTGTCTGTGTAGTAGGGCTTCTTATTATATTAATTACTAATAGTAGCTTAGCCAAATACCGTGTAACCGAAAGTATTCCCTTAATCAATGGAACAATCAATTATGAATTATCCGATTTAAATCTAATTGGCGTTTATATAGAAGATGGGAATGATTATACAAAAGTAGATCAAATACCTGATTCGGGATACACCTTTAATAGCGAGGATAGTTATTGCAAAATAGGTGATGAAACGCAAAATATGACGATCACTTATGATATGAATACTAAAAATTTAACTATTGCTCCAATGACTACCCAAGGAACAAAATGCTATTTATATTTTGATAAACAAAAAATATTATTAGCAGATGCTATCAAAAGAGATAATGAAGTCAATAGCGGAACACCAAACTTTGCAAATATAGCAACGACGAATGAAGGAGTATACAAGGCTCAAGACGATTGGGGAGATAGTTATTACTTTAGAGGGGCAGTGAATAATAACTGGGTAAAGTTTGCAGGATACTACTGGCGAATCGTTCGGATCAATGGAGATGGAAGTATCCGAGTAATTTATAACGGAACAAGTACTGCAACAACAGGAACAAGTACTCAAATAAGTACAAGTGCATTCCATAGTACATACAATAATAATAATATGTATGTAGGATATATGTATACAAGTGGACAAGTACATGGCCTTGGAACAAATAGTACAATTAAAGGAGTATTAGATAGTTGGTATCAAACCAATATAGCAAATAAAGGATATGGGGATAAGGTAAGTACAGAAGCAGGATTCTGCGGAGATAGAGAGCCAAGTACAAACTCGTCAACTAGTAATGGAGCAGGAGGAACAGGGACAACGCAAACCTATTATGGAGGATATATCCGACTAGTAAATAGTACAAAGAGCCCAACATTAAAATGTAAAAATAATGAAGATATGTACACGGTAAGTGGAAGTAGTAGGGGAAATAAAGCACTAACAAACCCAGTAGGAGTTATCACAGCCGATGAAGTAGCGATGGCCGGAGGAGCATATGGACAAACTAATCAAAGTTATTATCTATATACAAATAGTGCATATTGGACCATGTCTCCGTATCTCTTTAATGCGTCGTTCAGTTTTGCTTTCGTGTTTGGTGTGTGGTCGGATGGCTCCCTCGGCAACCTCAACGGCCGCAACGTGAGTAACACGATCGGTGTGCGCCCAGTAATCAATCTATCGGCTGATGTAACTGCAAAATCAGGAAATGGCACTTCCTCAACACCGTATGAAATTTAATTTTTTCAACACAAAAACAGACAAACTTCACAGGAGCATTTTGCTCCTTTTTATTTGTATAGTGATTTAAACATTGAAAAAAAACAAAAATAATGATATGATATAAATAATAGATAAATGGGGCTGATAAGAGTGAATTTAGAGCAAAATATATTACAAATACCTATTGATGAAATTATACCAAACCGGTTTCAACCACGTCTTAATTTTGATGATAGAGGATTAGAAGAGCTTGCAAGTTCAATCAAACAACACGGAATTATACAACCACTTGTGTTAAGAAGAATAGAAGATAAATATGAAATAATTGCTGGTGAAAGAAGATATAAGGCAGCAACTTTAGCTGGATTAAAAACTGTTCCAGCAGTTATAGCTGATATCGATGATAATAAAAGTGCTGAAGTAGCAATAGTTGAAAATGTTCAAAGAAGAGACTTATCAGCAATTGAAGAAGCAAGAAGTTATAAGAATTTATTAGATAAAGGATATTTAACTCAAACAGAATTAGCTAAAAAAATGGGCTTATCACAAAGTGCTATTGCTAATAAATTACGTCTTTTAAATTTAGATGAAGAAGTACAAAAAGCTTTAATGAATAATCAAATAAGTGAAAGACATGCTAGAAGTTTATTAGTAATACCAGACCATGAGGAACAAAGAAAATGGCTAAAAAGGATTATCAATGAAAGAATGACCGTTAGAGATTTAGATAGTGAATTAAAAAAACTAAATAATACTGATAAAGAAGATAATGATGATACCGATGTTCCGTTAGTAAAAAGTATAGATATTGATGCTATTAGAAAAGAAGCAACTGAAATACCAAATGTTAATGAAGAAAGTGATATAGCACGTAAATTAAGAGAAATAGAAAGAGAAAAAATGTTTAATCCCGATATTATACCAGTGGATCAAGCTAAAAATGATTCCAAAGGAAATTTCTTCAATTTTTTAGAAAATGAAAAAGTAAATATGAATATGGAAGAACCAATATTAAAAACACCAACTTTAAATTTTGAATTACCTAAAATAAATAACGAAAGTATTAAAGAAGAAATTAAACCAGAACCATCACTTTTAAACTCTAATTTTGGTAGTTCATTAGATCTAAGTGCTAAGGAAGAATCGGAAATATTTGATCCAGTAGACTTAATTGAAACATTAGACCCAAATTATGAAGTACAACAAGAAGAAAAATTAGGTATTGATTTAAAAACAGCTATTAATACGGTTCGTGAAACAAAAACTAATTTAGAAAATAAAGGATTTAATATAGTATTAGAAGAAACAGATTTAAATGATTCTTATCAGTTTATAATCAAAATAAAAAAAGATTAAACAAGTACATTTTAGTATTTGTTTTAATTTGACAAAAAGGCAATAATTCTATATAATGATAACGTAAGTTACCGATGTAGAAAAGGGTGTTTTAATGGCTGGAAAAAGTATTATTGAAAAAAAAGATTTATTAAAAGTAGCAGTAAAAATGGTTGAAAAAGAAGGGATAGAATGTATTAATGCTCGAGACTTAGCTAAAAATGCTGGAATATCTACTAAACCAATTTACCGAATTTATAAAAGTTTAGAAGAATTAAAAACAGATGTAAATAATATCATAAAAAAAGAATATGATGAATTTATCATGAAAAGAGTAGATAATAAAAATGCTTTAATAACAGTTTGTGTTGCTTATGTTGAATTTGCTTACATGCATAAAAACTATTTCAAATGCATGTTTCTATCTAATAACTTAAATTGGACAGATATTAATGACGTATTAAATGAAAAATGGAATCAATCAACAATTATAAATTTAGTAAATAAACATAGTTTAAGTTTTGAAGAGGCTAAAACTTTATTTATGAATGTATGGCTATATGCCAATGGTTTAGCAACATTAATAGCATGTAATGATCTTGTAATGGATAGTAAAGAAATATTAATTCGAATTGTAAAAATTTATAAAGAATTATCTAAAACTTTAAAAAATAATGAAAAAGTCACCAATAAGTGACTTTTTATAATGTAGAAATATAATCAGGAACAGAAGGATACACTTTTAATAATTGATAATCATGCTGATTTAACTCAAAAATAAAAGTAAAATATTGATTATCAGATTTTACAAATACTTGAAATGTATCTTTTTTAGTACTATTAGCTTTCAAATATTCATAAGAAGTAATAGAAGATTTAGCCAAATAATCTGAAATAATATTTTTAGTACTAACTTCGATACTTTTATTTAATAAGGAATAACAAATCATACTGTAAATAAGTAAAATACTAGTTACAACCAAAAGTACGACCAAAGTTTTAGCTTTCATAATAACCATCCTATCATAATTAGTTTACCACAAATTTACAAAAATATAAATATATGTATTATTTAGTACTTGACAAAGCCAAGTAGTAGATATATGATAGTAGCGAAAGAGGTGATAATATTAACACGCAATTTAAAAAGGGAGTCTTAGAACTTTTAATACTAGTAATGGTTGAAAAAGTGGATATGTATGGTTATGAGCTAGTAGAAAAAGTAAGTAAAGTAGTAGATGTTAGTGAAGGAACGATCTATCCCATCTTAAAAAGATTAACCAATGAAGGATATTTTGAAACATATACAAAAGAATCAACAGAAGGGCCAATTAGAAAATATTATCATATTACTTCAAGTGGATTACAAATATTGAATAAAGAGTTAGAAGAATGGCAAAAATTTTCTAAAAGTGTAAACGATTTTATTGAAAGGAGCATAAAAAAATGAATAAAGAAGAATTTTTAAATAAATTAAGAAAAGAATTAAATATTTTAGAAGATAAAGAAGTAGAAGATATAATAAGTGAATATGAGGGCTACATAGAAGAAAAAGTAAATAGAGGTTTAACGGAAGAAGAAGCAGTAAAAGAACTTGGAGACATAAATGAGATAGTAAATGATTTACTAGCAGCTTATAAAGTAAAGCAAAAAGATACAAATGTTTTAAATCATTTTATAAATAAAGTTTCCCAAGGCTTTGATTATATTTTAAATGAATTGAGTCATAAAAGTGGAAAAGAAATATTAAAATTTGTAATTGAAATAGCGCTAATTGTTTTAATCATTGTCATTTTAAAAATTCCATTCTTATTATTAAAAGATTTAGGCTGGAATATATTTGGTGATTTGGGAGCGCCGATATCTTCAATTTTCTATGGAATTTGGTCCTTTATAGTTGAACTCACTTACCTTATTTTAGCCGTAATTTTATTTATAAAAATAATAGAAAAAAGATATTTTCAAGGTTTTTCAGAAAAAATTATTGCCAATGCTGAAGAAGAATTTGAAAAAAAAGAAAAAAATGAAGAAGAACCAAAAAAGAAACTAGAGAAGAAAAAAGAAAGAAATGGCAAAGAAGAAAAAACAGAAAATAAACTTATAATCAATCCAAAGAAAAAAGGAATAACTGATATGATAGTAAATATTTGTATTGGTTTCTTAAAACTTATTGTTATCATGTGTTTATTAGGTGTAATATGTTATTTAATAGCAATTGTTTGTGCTTTAGGATTAGGAATTTATTTATTAATTAAAGGCGTAACTTATTTTGGAATCTTTATTTTATTAGTAGCATTATTTCAAGGTGGATTTTTACTATTAGAATTAGGAGTAGATTTTGTTTTTAATAAAAAGATAAAGGCAAAACATATTTTAGTTGAAGTAATAGTAGTAGTTATTTTAACTGGAACAGGACTTGCACTAAGTACAGTTGAAATTGCTAATACCGAAATTATATATGATAGTGTTTATGAAGAAACTAAAACAGTAACCAAAGAAATAGAAATGAGTGATGATTTAGTTTTATATGGCAAATATAACATTATTATTGATAATACTTTAGAAGATACTATTAAAATTGAATATGTATATCCAGATATAGAAGAAGCAGAAGTAAAAATAGCTTTGCGAAATTATAATAATGGGTATTATCTAGACTATGAAGTTTCTAATCTCAAATGGAATAAAAAATATTTAAATAAGATTATTAATAATTTAAAAGAAAAGAAAATATATGTAGATAATTTTGATATTGAAAAAAATATTTATTTATCAGAAGAAAATAAAAAAGAATTATTAGAAAATAAAGAAAATAATCAAAATGTTCCTAGTGTAATTTATGAATTTACAAATACCTATAATGTCTTAAATATTGAAGAAAGTAATGACTATGATTATCTATATTTGACAATAAGAAAATTCCAATTTGAAGAAGTAACTACTGTAAAAGTGCCAAGAGCATTAGCACAAAATGTAGAGGAAAACCAAGCTTACGAATTTACATTTAAGTATAATTATCCCGAAGTAGAATTAATAGAAGGGTCAGATGAAGAAATATTTGAAAAGTGTAAGCTTATTTCGATTAATTTAACGACGAAAGTAGGTTTAGAACAAGTTCAAGAATCTCCTGTTCCATAAACCAAATGTAAAGAAAAGAAAATAAACATAGCTTTTTTATAAATAATTTGCTAATCTTATATTGGAGGGAAGTAAAATGAACAGAAAATTTTTATTATGTCGTCGTTGTGGAAATTTAATTGAATTAATTAATGATAGTGGTGTAACACCAATTTGCTGTGGAATAGATATGGTGTTACTAACAGCTAATAGTACAGAAGCCGCAACCGAAAAACATATACCAGTAATTGAAAAAGAGGGAACCACAGTAAAAATAACAATAGGAGAAACACTACACCCTATGGAAGAATCCCATTATATTGAATGGATTTATTTAGAGACAAATATGGGAATAAAACGAGTAAACTTAAGACCAGGAGAAGAACCTATTGCTTATTTTGCCCTTTTAGAAAATGAAAAAATTATAAAAGCTTATTCTTATTGTAATTTACATGGATTATGGGTGAAAGAAATTTAAGTAAGTCTAAATAGATTTACTTTTTATTTTTAGGAAAAAATGTTATAATAAAAATAGAATAGGTGGATATTTATGGAAGAAATAAGCATGCTAGAACGATATGGTGAAAATTTAACAAATAAAGAATATGTTACAGACCCTGCAATAGGAAGAGAAAACGAAATAAAACAAGTGATTCTAACGCTTTTAACTCCTGAAAAAAGTGCTCTTTTAGTAGGTAAACCAGGAATAGGTAAAACAGCTATCGTAGAAGGATTAGCGTACCGAATTATTAAAGGATATGTTCCTGATGTTTTATTGAATTATCAAATAATAAAGATAAACATATCTAGTTTAATCGGAAGTACAACAAGTAGTGGTGAAACAGAAAATAGAATTGATTTATTAGTAAGAGAACTTGCCGCCAAAAAAGATACGGTTGTCTTTATTGATGAAACACACCTTTTAGTAAATAAAGAAGGTGGAATGGATTTTGCTAATATGTTAAAAGCCGGATTAGATAGAGGAACTATTAAAATGATAGGAGCAACTACAACAGAAGAATATGAACATTATATTTTAAGAGATCGAGCTTTTCTAAGAAGATTTAGTAAAATTGAAGTTTTAGAAGCAGACAAAGATACAACAGTACAAATATTAATGGGAACTTTACCTAAAATAGAAAAAACAACTGGAGTAAGATGTGAATATACAGATTTTATAAAAGAAAAAATTATGCGTTTTATTGTTGAAATGACGGATGAATATAAAAGAGTATATGAAATAGCTTCTCGTTATCCCGATATATGCTTAACAATTGTATCAAATGCTTTTACTTTTGCCTTATATGATAATAAAAAAATGGTAACTTTAAAACATTTTTATAAAGCGATATGTAATGCCAGAAATATTTATGAAGATGCCAAGCTAAAAGAAATAGAAAGATTTAAAAAAGAATTTGCGGATATGATTAGAGAAGAAGGAGTAGATTTAAATGAAACAAATTAAAGTCTTTCAAATCGGTTGCGGGAAAATGAGCAAATACATCATGAAATATATTGATGATTTAGGAGCTAAAATAGTTGGGGCAGTTGATATTGATCCGGAAATAATTGGCAAAGACATTGGCCTTATTATGGGAAAAGAGCCACATCAAATAAAAATAGAAGATCTATCTAAATTAGATCGATTGTTAAAAGAGACGAAACCAGATATAGCGGTGATTTCTACATTAAGTTACTTGAATGATATTGAAGATACAATTAGAACATGTGTTGTAAATGGCGTAAATGTTATCACAACAGCTGAAGAATGTTTTTATGCCGAAAGCTCTAATCCAACTCTCTATAAAGAATTAGATATTTTAGCTAAAGCATATAATGTAACAATAGTTGGATGTGGATATCAAGATATATTTTGGGGCAATTTAATTACAACAATAGCGGCATCTACTCATAATATAGCAAAAATAAAAGGTAGCAGCTCTTACAATGTAGAAGATTATGGCTTAGCTTTAGCGAAAGCTCATGGTGCTGGACTTTCTTTAGAAAAATTTGAAGAAGAAATAGCTTCATCAGATAATATAAGTGAAAAAGAAAGACAAAAATTAATAAATGAAAGGAAATTTAATGCTTCTTATATGTGGAATGCTGCAAGTTGGATAGCAGATAAATTAAATCTAACAACAGTAAAAATTAGTCAAAAATGTGTCCCAACAACACATGAAGAAGACATACATAGTGATACTTTAAACATGGATATCAAAAAAGGAAATGCAACAGGAATGAGTGCCATTACCACATTAGAAACCAAAGAAGGAATTATAATCGAAGCTGAATGTATTGGCAAAGTTTATAGTAAAGAAGATTTTGATAAAAATGAATGGACAATTTATGGCGAACCAAATACTACAGTAACAATTAATAAACCAGATACTGTGAGACTAACCTGTGCTGATATTGTAAATCGCATACCTGATGTTATAAATGCTAAAGCAGGTTTTCTATCAACAAGTAAATTAAAAGACCCAACCTATAAACAACAATATGAATAAGAATAATAGGAATTAAGAATGAATCATTCTGGTACCTATTATTTTTTTTAAATGTTCCTGTAATTTAGGATCACAAGCATAAACATAACAACCCTTAAGACCACGAGTGAGTAAAACACGGTAAGTATTTCTAATAATGATATCCGCAAGTTTTTCATAATATTCTTTGTCTTGCTTCATTAAAACATGTAATCCATATAAGGATTTCTCAGTATTAGCTCTTTCTTTATAATCAGTAATAACTTTTCCATTTTGATATTTTAAATCTGGAGCAATAATAACTCCAATATAATCAAATTCAAGTCCTTGAACATTATGGATACAACCAACTTCATTAATGGCATTTTCTCTAGTAGCAAAAGGTTCCCCATGCTTCAAATTCCAACTAGACTGGAAATCGCCGATAGTAATATCCATATAATCCTGATTATCAGCCTCTTTAGCATATCTACTCCAACAAAAACCTGCAACTAAACGAGCGTTATTAGAAGTGTTTTTAGACTGAATTAAGTCTCTTAACTCATTAGGGGTATCTAATACTTGAAAATCAAAGTGAAATTTATAGTTTCCTCTTTTGTTATATAAAAGTGAATCAATAAAATCTAAATAAGAATCACTACCATTACATCGAAATTGACTTTGAAGCTCTAATTCAACAATAGAAGCTTGATAGAATTTAGCAAAATATTTTATATTAGCGATATTCCCGATATCTTTTAGGGTAATCATTTGCTTTTCATCAATAAAGAAAACAGATAATTTAGAAGCATGGATAATTTCTTTAATCTGGTTTTCTCCAATATTATTATGAATGCCTGATTTTTCTTGAAGTCGATGGGCCTCATCTACAAGTAAAAAATCATACTTATTTTCAGGATCTTTAAAAAAATAACCAGAACTTTTAAATAATTCATGAATACTAATTTCGTTATTATGAACAAGGCTATTTTTATAAACTTTTCTTGGAGCCATATTTTTAGAAACATAAGCTCCCATTAATCCTAATTTTAAAAGCTCACCAAGTAAATAAATAGCAACAACCGATTTGCCTGTTCCAGGGCCGCCTTTTACAATAATAACTCTTTTTTCGCTCATAGCAAAAGCTTTCTTAGCTTCTTGTTTAATAATTTCAACAACTGTTTTTTGCTCATCAAGTAAAGTATATATTTTATTATTTTGAATCATATTCTCTAAAGAATCTAGTAATTTTTTATTTGGCTTTACTTCGCTTTGATCAATTTGTTTAACAATGTCTAAATGATCACCAAATATAATTGAATTCTTTATAAATTCTTTTAATTGAGTAACATTTTCTTTTCCGTATATAGGTGCTTTTTTATAATACCTTTTAAATTTATTAGCTAATAAAACATCATTAACTTTTAAAGAATAATTGTGTAAATAAACAATGGGTATAATTTTTACTTCGTGGTTTTCTATATAATGATTATAATTTTCTAATAATTCAGCATAACATAAAACTTGATAAGATGGATGTAAAGAGTTTTTTTCTTTATTAGAAATTAAAGTTTTTACAACAGCATCTTGATTTTTAACATCATCCACATATTCCCATTGCTTTAATTCAAATAAAATAATGACTGGTTTATAATTATTATCATATCCACTAATTACTAAATCTACTCTTTTGCTAGTAAGAGGAATATTAAATTCAATAGCAATACCTACATCATCAGGTAAATTTTCTAACAATGGTTTCATAAAAGGCAAACTATTAGCCCAAGCTTTTATTTGATTTAATTTAGTCCTTTTTCCTAATTTTTCTTTATAAGCATCATAAACTTTATTACTAATAATTCCATGATTTACATATTCATCAAATTCTTTTTTTAAACATACAAAAATAATCACATTATCACCCCTATAAAAAAGCTAGTAAAAACCAAGTCTCTACTAGCACTTAACAAAAGTATAACATATTTTAAAAAGATTTTATAGCAAAGTAATCAAAAATAGTTGCATTTTAGAGTAAAATTTGATATTCTAATATTATTCAAATGGCGGGATTGGTGAAGTGGTTAACACGGCAGATTGTGGCTCTGTTATGCAAGGGTTCGACTCCCTTATCTCGCCCCATTTTTGGGAAAATCAGACCTTTTGGTTTGTTTGATAGCTAAAAACTAGGAGTTTCAATAGGAAATCCTAGTTTTTGTTTACTAAAAAATTAAATTGCAATCTGCTTCATTATAAACTAATGCAAAAGCTGATAAAATAAGTGGAAGTGGCATCTTTAAATTACAGTTTGCTTCATTATAAACTATGACATAAGTTCCTTTATATTTCATTACATAAAATTTAAATTGCAGTATGCTTCATTATAAACAATAATTCACTTGATATTTATGTAAAGACAATAGAGATTTAAATTGCAGTATGCTTCATTATAAACCTTTCCACAAAATCATTAATAAAGTCCATATCATCATTTAAATTGCAGTATGCTTCATTATAAACAGGTGATTTTTCTAACAAAACCAATAATACTATATCATAATAACCCGTATTTTTCTATTATAATCATACGTTTTAATTCTTATATTTCTGTCGATCCCCTAGGATTTTAACATTATCATAGGTCGACAGATTTGTTTTGATATAAAAAAGAATAACTAAAAAGTTATTCAATTGCAATCTGCATAATTAAAATACGTCTAAATATTAATCATAAATTTAAATAAAATTCAAATCAGAAAAAATTATATCAATATATTTAATAATAAATTGACATTCAAAAATAAAGTTGTTAACATTAAAGTATAAATGAAAGGAGGAACATAATGCAAATAGATTTAACTTTTAAAATAAATATAGCAACATTACCAATAGACTACAGGAAATATATTATCTCGTTTTTTAAAGAAGCGCTTACAAAGTATGATAAAGAGTTATATCATAAATGGTATTCTAATACATCTATTAAACCCTTTAGTTTTACAGTTTATTTGAATAATCCTGTATTTGAAAAGAATAACATTGTACTAAATAGCAACAATTTTACAATACATATAAAATCAGACATATCTAAGGATATAATAAAATTTTACAATGCTTTGCTTTTGAGACAAAAAGAAAAAATACCATTTAAGCTAAAAAATAATTCTATGATATTAACAAAAGTAAAAACAAACATAATTCCAGAGTATCATAAAAATATTGCGCTAATTAAATTTGACTCACCTTTAGTGGCTCGCTTGCACGATAAAGAAACAAACAAAGATAATTATTATCATGTAGATGACAAGAAATTTAATGAAGTACTAAAACTAAACATAAAAAATGTTTTAGAAAAATTAAATTACACTTGCCAATTAGATGGGTTCAAATTAGAAAAGGTAGAAACTAAAACAACAATAGTTAAAATATATAATGGTAGTGTTATGGCATCTCTTGGAACATTTAAGTTATATGGAGAACCAGAATTAATTAATATTTTAAATAAAATTGGTTTAGGATCCATGCGTTCTAGTGGTTTTGGATATTTTAGAATAATAGATAGAAAGGAGTAATATGGAACAAATAGAATTTAATTTACAAGATTTTTGTATTAATGCTGGCATCGTAGGATTAATTAAGATGTTAGAAGAACAAGAAGATAATTCAGCTTACGAAATAGAAAAATCTACATTAAAAGTTGATAAAGATTTTTTGCTTAATACAGATTTAACCAATTTATACTTTAAAACGTTAATAAATAAATATCAAAATATTTGCCCATTAATTAGGATTGAAGAAAAGTTAAAAAATATTTGTGAAAAAGACTTAGAGCAAAAAGAACTAAAAGTAAGAATAAAAGAGATTGAAACGTCTTTAAGTTCAAATCGTTATAAAAAAGGATATGAAATAGTAAAAGAAAAACTTTCGTTTAATTTTTATGAAGATTTAAAAGAATTAAAATCAGAAAATACAGGAAGTTATCAAGAAAAAGCTGAAAAAGTATTGAATGATCTAAAAAATAACGAATTAAGAGAAATATTTTTAATCAAAGATCTTGCTTATTATGTAATTCAATATTTTTGGAATGGAGTAAGTTTTCTAAATCGTCAAAATAGTGCTAAAGATCCCAAAGAGGAATTTAAAGCTTATTTTGAAAATCCTTTAAAGGAATATTTACAAAAAGAAATAAAGGGGGAAGAATATTGCTGTGAATGTGGAAGAAATATCAAAGGATCAAGCAAGATGAGAACTTCTTACGTTATAACATTAACTGAAGATTTTTCCAGAAAAAATTCTAACTACTGGAATTTTAAACCAAACTGTTTTGTTTGTCCATTATGTAATTTTCTTTTTGCACTATTGCCGCTAGGATTTTCAAGCTATAATCGTGCGTTTATTTTTATTAATCAAAATACTTCGGTTAAAACTTTGGATTTGATAAATAATGATATTTTTGCAGATAACGAATTAAATGCGTATCAAAAATTTAATGAAATGATTAATAAAATCACTGAGAAAAATTTAAAACAATTATCAAATATCGAAGTAATTACTAATATGAAAGAACAAGAAAAGTATGATTTTAATATTATATCAAAAACCGTTCTATTAAAAATAAAATATAATGATAAAAGGCTTAAAAGCTTATCGGAAAAATCATCAATTAAAATAAGAGATGAATATTTAAATATTTATGAGGAAGTAATGTATCGAATTTTAAACAACTATCAACAATATCCTTTGATTGATCGTTTACTATTATTAAGCCTAAACGATGAATACAAATATGCTAGTGCTAGTTGTATGACTATTTTAAAGATAGAAGGAGGAAATAAAATGGATTATGAAAATATAAAAGAAATAGGAGCAAAATATAGTAAAGATTTTATTGATGCACGAAAAAAAGAGTTAGTATTTCAAATGCTTGATATGATCAAAGCTGAAGATGGAAATGGTTTATTTAATTTAATTGCTAATTTATCAAATATTTCAGGAGAATTAATCCCAGAAGAATTATATGAAATATTAACAGATAATGACAAATTAAAATTAATAGGATATGCTTTTGTTATAGGTTTTAGGAATGGAGTTGGTAAAGATGAATAAAAAAGGCTTAACAATTAGTATAATATTTGAAGCAGAAAGTGCAAATTATGGAGATAGTATTAGAAATAGTTCTATGCTCAAAAAAATTGTAAGAAAGAATAATAAAAATTATACTTATATATCAAGACAAGCATTAAGATATAGTTTAGTAAAATCTTTGGGATGGGATAATACCCCAGTTGAAGGCAAAGGAGGCGGTGCTCAAAAGGTAGTTCAATTTGCTCCTGATGCAACAATCAAAGATTATCCAGAGATTGATTTATTTGGATACATGAAAACAGATTCTGATGAGGCAGCAACAACAAGAAATGCTCCAGTAAGATTAAGTAATGCCATATCTTTAGAAGAATACAAGGGAGATACAGATTATCTCACAAATATGGGACTTTCAAAAAGAGTTGAAGATGTAAACAATAGTATTGTAAAAAGTGAAATACACAGATCATTCTATAGTTATACGATAAGTATAGACTTAGATTTGATAGGAATTGATGATAATGGCAATATAAAAATAACAAATGAAGAAAAATCAAAACGCATCAATAACTTTTTAGAGGGAGTTGAATATTTATATCGCGATATTAGAGGAAGAAGAGAAAATTTAGCGCCAGTATTTATAATTGGCGGCATATATGATAGAAAGAATCCGTACTTTGAACATCGTTTATCGCTTAATAAAGAAGACTTATCATTATCATCAATTAAAGATATTTTAAATGATGATGATGTAAATAAAAATACAAGTGTTGGTATATTAAAAGGGATATTTGCTAATGAAACAAGTATTATTAACGAACTAAATGCAAAAACAATTAAAGAATTTTTTAATGAATTAGAAAGTAAAGTTAATGAATACTATAAGGGTAATTAGACTAGAAATAAGACAATCTTTAGCAAATTATCGAAAACCACTAAATTATCAAATAAAAGAATCATATCCTTTACCCCCATATTCAACAGTAATTGGAATGATTCATAAGGCTTGTGGTTTTACAGAATATCATCCAATGAAAATAAGTATACAAGGAACAACAAATGACTCTATTAATGATACTTATACAAAATACACATTTTCTAAAGGAATGACATATGAAAAAGGCAGACATAATATTAAAGTTACAAGCATTAACAAAACATATGGAGTAACTAAGGGAATAGGATATATTGAATTAATTCAAGATATTAATTTAGTAATTCATATTAAGCCAGAAGATGAAAATGAATTAGAATATATTTATGAAAAATTAAGAAAACCAGATACATATCTAGCTCTAGGAAGATATGAAGATTTAATAGATATAAAAAAAATAAGTATAGAAGAATGTAAGTTATTTACTGAAATTAATACTAAGATGCCAATATATGTACCAGTATCGACAAATGAAGTTTATGGAACAATATTTAATTTACCTAAAGAGTTTCATATCAATAAAAAGACTGGACTAAGGCAGTTTAATACTATTATTAAAGCATGTTTATATCCAAAAGGAAAAGAATTAGAAGATACCTATGGTGATCAGTATGAATATCCAATTATTCTTTGCTAATTCTGTCGACCTATAATGTTGTAAAAATGCAGGGAGATCGACAGAAAAATAGCACAAAAAGAGTTTATTTATAGAAAAAAGAAAACTATTTTGAAGTGATATTATTGATTTTTATCAGAAAATTCACCAGTTTATAATGAAGCAAACTGCAATATAAAGATTTTTATTTTTATGATATAATTAATATGAAATTAAGTTTATAATGAAGCAAACTGCAATATAAAGAGTAATGAACTTTCACCAGATACCAATTATGCAACGTTTATAATGAAGCAAACTGCAATATAAAGACTGGTAATAGTAAAAGAGGTTCACTAGCTATAGTGTTTATAATGAAGCAAACTGCAATATAAAGATCTCAAGAAAGCCCTTTTAGCTGTACTCAAGAAGAGTTTATAATGAAGCAAACTGCAATATAAAGAATACCGTAGCTATTGCAGTTATAGTACCACTAACGTTTATAATGAAGCAAACTGCAATATAAAGAGTATTCACAGTAAAATATTAAAGATATTAAGAGCGTTTATAATGAAGCATACTGCAATATAAAGAACGTAGATGCAATAATAAAAGATGTTAATTCGGTTGTTTATAATGGAGCATACTGCAATATAAAGTAAGGTAGGTCTATATCGGCTTTACCTTTATCATTAGTTTATAATGGAGCATACTGCAATACGAATAATTTATAAAGTATAATTGAATATTTAATAAATAGAAGGGAAGTGTAAATGTGAATGAATTAAAAAAAGAATTATATGAAAAAACAGAAATAGACATGAATTGCTACATTGCTAAATCAAATCCAAAAGAAACATTAAAAGAACATACTGAAAAAGTTTTAAAGGTATTCTCAGATTTTATTCGAAAATATCCTAAAGCTTTTACAAAAGAATATCAAAATTTAATGTTTACTACTTGCTATTATCATGATTTTGGTAAAGCTAACAAATTATTTCAAGATAAAATTAATGGGAAAACAGAAAATCAAGAGAAAATATATCATAATTTTCTTAGTCCATTATTTCTTCCAAAAGAAGATTTAATTTCGGATTTTGGAATAGAAGATTATAAAGTAATTGCAACAGCAATATTTTATCATCATACTAGAGATTTTGATTGTACAGATGAAGAATATAAAAAAATTTTCAATGATTACATTAAAAATGAATTAAAAGACTTTAATGTAGAAAAAAAGCGCTTTAAACTAAAAGATTTGATATTTAGCAAAAATAAAATTGAAGTAGAAGAACAAGATTGGGAAAAATATTGCAAGATTAAAGGGATGTTAAATCGATTTGATTATGCTGCCAGTAGTGGGGTCAATTACGCTGAATTAGAAAATAAAAATAATTTAATTACGAAAGGAATAAAAGCTAATTTTGTATTAAATGAGATTCAAGAGTTTGCCTCAAATAATCAAAATAATAATATAATCGTAGTAGCTAGTACCGGTCTTGGTAAGACAGAAGCATCACTTTTATGGCTAGGAACGTCAAAGGGATTTTATACTTTACCATTAAAGGTAGCAAGTAATGATATTTATAAAAGATGTAAAAAATATGGAGAAGATAATAATGTTGCTCTTATTCACTCTGATAGTTTTACAGAATTATTGAAAAATGATCAGGATTTAAAATATGATGATTACAAAGAAATGAAAAGATTAAGTTATCCTTTGACAATATGTACAGTAGATCAAATCTTTAAATTTCCATTTAAATCTTTAGGTCAAGAACAATTTATCGCAACTCTTTCTTATAGCAAGGTAATTATCGATGAAATTCAAATGTATTCACCTATTATTTTAGCCTGTATTCTAACTGGATTAAAAACAATTAATGATTATGGCGGAAAATTTGCTATTATAACAGCTACAATGCCATTATTTTTAGAAGAGCAATTAGAAAAAATGGTGGGAAAAAATAGTTATAAAAAAATAGAGGCAACAAGTGATAAAAAAAGGCATTTTATTAAAATACTAGATCAAGATTTTAATTATGAAGAAATAATAAAAGATAGTAAAGAAAAGAAAGTATTAGTTATATGTAATACTGTAAAAAAATCAATTGAAGTGTTTAAAAAATTGGAAGAAGAAATAGATGAAGTTCACCTACTTCATGCTAGATTTATAAAAAAAGATAGAACTAGATTAGAAGAAGAAATAAAAAGTTTTAATAAACCAGGAGTATGGGTAACTACTCAGATAGTAGAAGCAAGCCTTGATATTAGTTTTGATGTTTTACATACGGAGATATCTCCTGCTGATAGTTTAATTCAAAGACTTGGGCGGTGTAATCGTAAAGGAAACAACTTACCTAAAAGTCCTAACGTTTTTATTTATAACACTAAAATAAATAATCATATTTATGATGAAAATTTAGTTAAACTTTCATTAGAAAAACTAGAAAAATATAATAATACTTTAATAGATGAAAAAGAAAAATTAAATTATATTAATAGTGTTTATAATAAAGATGAATTAACTAAAAATAATACAAAATATATAGAAAAATTAAAAAAAGCAATAATATATATGCAAAAAATGTATCCAATGAAATATGACAATAACGAATTACAATCATTATTTAGGGATATCAACACAGTAACCATTATACCAGATGAAGTATATAATATAAATTATGAAAAGATAAATAATTTAATAGAAAAAATAAGTGATAAAAAATTAAGTGTTGAAGAACGATACAAAAGTAAAGAACAACTAATGGAATATACAACAAATATATATTTTGATTACAAAAAAGATTTAACCTTAATAGCAAAAATAAAAGACATTTATAGGGTAAAAGGGAAATATAGCAAGAAATATGGCTTTGAAAGGGAAGTAAATGATGAAGGAAGATTTATCTAAAAAAATAACAGGTTTAATGTTTGCCTACAGTTTGATTTGTCCAAGAAAATTATGGTATTATGCAAAAGGAATAACTTTGGAAGATACTAGCGAATATGTGAATCTCGGGAAATTAATTGATGAAAACACTTTTAAAAGAGAAGATAAACACATCTTAATAAATGATTGTATTAATATTGATTATATGAAAAATGGTATTGTATATGAAATAAAAAAGAGTAAAAGTCTAAAAGAAGCAAGTGAATATCAAATCAAATATTATTTATACAATTTATATCAAAATGGCATTGAAAATCCTGTTGGTATCTTAAAGATACCTAAAGAAAAATATGAACAAGAAATATATTTAACGAAAGATGATATTTCATTTATAGAAAATAAGTTAAAAGAGATAAGAAAGATCATAGAAAGTAACATAGTTCCAACAAAGATAAACAGCAGTATATGCAAAAAATGTGCTTATTATGAGTTGTGTGAGATATGAGTAAACAGTCATACTTTATATTTAGTGCTGGAGAACTAAAAAGAAATAATAATTCTTTAGCATTATATACAAATAATTCCTTAAAAAAAGATATTCCAATCGAAAGAATTAGAGATATTTATATTTTTAATGAAGTTACTTATAATAATAAATTATTTGAATTTTTATCCACCTATGGCATTAATGTTCACATGTTTAATTATTATAATTATTATATTGGATCATTTTACCCTAAAGAGCAAAAAATATCTGGAAGCCTATTAGTTAATCAAGTAAAATACTATCTTGATAATGAAAAGAGAATAGAAATATCCAAAGAATTTATTATTGCTGCAAGTTATAATATTTTAAGAAATTTAAAATATTACAATACTAGAGGAAAAGAACTAACAATTTATATAGAAGAAATTGAGAAATTAAGAGCCAAAATTGCATCTTGTCAAAATGTAGAAGAATTAATGGGAATAGAAGGAAATATTAGAAAAACATATTATGCTGCATGGAAAATAATCATTAATCAAGAAATTGACTTTGAAAAACGAATTAAAAATCCACCTGATACAATGGTAAATGTACTAATATCACTTTTAAATTCAGTACTATATACTAAAACATTAAGTATAATTTATCAAACAGAGTTAAATCCTACAATAAGTTATTTGCATGAACCAGGTACAAAGAGATTTTCTCTCACTCTAGATATTACAGAAATATTTAAACCTTTAGTAGTGGATCGTACTATATTTTCTTTACTAAATAAAAATATTATTACAAAAGAAGATTTTATAAAAGAAGACTACTATTTAAGAATGAAAGACGATGCTGTTAAAACGACAATATCAGAGTTAGAAAATACTTTAAAAAGAACAATAATGCACCAATCTTTAAAAAGGGAAGTAACATATGAAAGACTAATAAAACTAGAATTATATAAATTAATAAAGCATCTTATGAATGACAAGAAATATGAAGGATTTAAAATATGGTGGTAATATGTATGTAATATTAATTTATGATATCAAACAAGTTGATAACTTTGTTAAGGTACAAAGAAAAGTATTTCAGATATGCAAAAGATATTTGTATCATGTTCAAAATTCTGTATTTGAAGGAGAATTATTAGAATCTCAAATTATAAAAATGAAATTAGAATTAAAAGAATATCTAAGAAAAGAGATGGATTCCTGTATTATATTCAAATCACGAAATAAAAAATGGTTACAAAAAGAATTTGTTACCAGAATTATAGAAGAAAATGAACAATTTATCTAATCTGTCGACCTATAATATTGCAAAAACTCTTGGAGATCGACAGAAAAATTGAAAGGTAAATATATAAATTTATAGAGAAATTAGAGTTATTATGATATAGTATTATTGGTTTTATTAGAAAAATCACCTGTTTATAATGAAGCATACTGCAATTTAAAGTTTCTAGTTTATCGTGGAATAGTATTAGCTATTGTGGTTTATAATGAAGCATATTGTGATATATAATAGCATAAAAACCTCTAATAATACCAAGCTAATATTAGAGGTTTTTAATATGCAAAAAAAATTAAAAGAATATAATAAAAAAAGAGACTTTACAAAAACAAAAGAACCTGTGGGAAAGACAAGGAAAAAAGGAAACAGATTAAGATTTTGCGTTCAACATCATTTAGCCAAAAAAGATCATTATGATTTTCGGCTAGAATGGAATGGTGTTTTAAAGAGCTGGGCAATACCTAAAGGCCCATCTTACAATACAAAAGATAAAAGGTTGGCAATTATGGTAGAAGACCATCCCTTAGATTACCGTAATTTTGAAGGGACAATACCTAAAGGAGAATATGGTGGCGGAACAGTAATGTTGTGGGATAGGGGTTATTGGAACCCTGTAAAAGAATATAAACCAAACTTTAAAAATGGACCCATTAAATTTATTTTAAAGGGAGAAAGATTAAAGGGAATGTGGACTTTAATAAAATTAAAAGATGATAATAACTGGTTACTAATTAAAGATAAAGATGAGCATCATTTATTTGATGATATAAATGAATTTAATAAAAGTATAAAAACAAATAGAACCATGGAAGAAATAGCAAGTAACATAGAAAGAATTGAAATAACTCATCCAAATAAAGTAATATATCAAAATCCTAAAGTTACTAAAATAGATATTATAAATTACTATAAAGTCGTATCAAAACACATGTTACCCCTAATTGAAAATAGACTAATTAGTACCATAAGATATCCCAATGGAATGAGCGGTCCGAAATTTTATAAAAAACATTTTGAAAATATTTATAAATTTCTAGGGAAAAAGAGAATAAAAAATAAGAGTGATAAACAAAATGATCACTATTACATTAAAGACATTAATGGATTAATATCCGAGGTTCAAATGAATAGTTATGAATTTCACATATGGGGAAGTAAAGTAAATGATGTAAATCATGCTGATATATTGGTATTTGATTTAGATCCAGACGAAAAACTAAGTTTGGAAAAATTAAGAGAAGGAGTAAAAGATTTAAAAAGTATATTAGATGAATACAAATTAGTTTCATTTTTAAAAACAAGTGGTGGCAAAGGCTATCACATTGTAGTACCATTAAGTACAAAAGTAACATGGAAAAATGCCCGAACAATTACTAAAAATATTGCAAAAATAATGGAAGCAAAATGGCCGGATAAGTATACAAGTAATATGAAAAAAGAAAAACGCAGAGGGAAAATTTTTGTTGATTGGGTAAGAAATACAAAAGGAGCTACTAGTGTTGCACCATATTCTCTTAGGATTAGGAATAAATTAACAGTATCTATGCCAATAGCTTGGAATGAACTAGATAAAATAAAACCGGACGAAATAACGATGGAAATGGCTATAAAAAGATTAAAAAGAAAAAATCCGTGGAAAAACATTAAGATGAACTAATCATTTCTTCTTCAACTAAATATTGTGTAGGCTGCAACTTAAAATTAGCAAAAGTATGATAATCAATAATTAAAATATTAGCATTTAAACTATCAAAATCAATATTATAAACATAATAAATATAAGCTTGCTCTTTATTAATGCCAGGTAATAGTCCATGCATAAAGCTTACTTCTTTAGAAGAAATGTTAAAATGAATATAATTTTGAATAGAGGTAGAAGTTTTGACTTCTATATAGATTTTTTCATTATTTTCACGAATAACACTAATATCATATCCAAGACCATCATAAGTTTCTTTACTATTATAAATATTACTAACCCAATTTATTTTTACAAATCCTAAATCTGATAAATTTTTATTTAAATAATCAAAGACAATTTTTTCACCCAACTTACCAGCATTTCTTTTCTGATAAAAAGTTTTTTCCTGATCTACTCTTTTACCATCATTTCTTTTTTGAGAAAGTTTTTTTCTATTTATAGTATTATAATCTGAAGAAACTTGAACCTGAAAATCACAATCTAAATAAGAATCATAAGTAATAGTTTTTAATTTTTCAGCAATGCAGTTTTCCACATATTTTAAATCCCAATTTTTGGTTTTAGCAAGTGCCCTAATACTGTTATAATAAGTTTCTAAATCACAATCAGAAACTCCTAATTTCTTAGCTCGTTCTAAATAAAATTCAGGAAAATCGATCATGCGTCTAACAAAACGATTTTGTAAATTGTACTTTTTTCGCAAATTGCAAACTTGTCCTTTATTAAGCTGAAAAATATTACCAATTAAATAATCACTAACAGATTCTTTTATTGACAAAGTATAAAGTAAATCATAAGTTAAATCATCTTTAGTATAGATCTTTCCTTGCTTTAAGTCATTTTGCAATTGAATATAAGTGTCTCCATTTTTTTCAATATATAAATCATCTATCATAATTAATCACCTTAAGTTCATTATACTAATTTTATTTACCATTGAAAAGACTTACATAAATTAAATTGTATTATTCTATATATTGTACTATAATATATACATATAGGTGTGGGTTATGAAAAATAAAAGTAAAAAGAAAATATGGATTATTTTAGGAGTTATTTTAGCGATTATAATTATTGGCTCTTCAAACAATCAAATCTTGTCAAAAGATAAGGACGGCATCAATACAGATAATGAAAAATCTTCTACTCCAGTATTGAATCAAACTGAAGATAATGATCTTCAAAATGAAGATAAAATTCCTACATGTGATGGAACTTCCGTTACTAGTGATTGTGAAGTAAATGGAGTAATTTACGAAGTTTATAAATATTATCCTGCCGAAGAAGAAAAATATCACTTTGAAACAATTACAACTTACGAAAAAAAGATAACTGGATATTGTACTTTATGTAATGACGGAACTTTTAGTCCAACTTGTGCTACTGGAAGAGGTGCTTGTTCCCATCATGGGGGAGTAGCAAAATATAATGCTCCTATTTATAGTGAGATTCCAAAAACAGAGCAAAAAAAGATCGTTGATAAAGAAGCAACACCTGAAAGATGGGAAAAAATTGTAAAAGAAACGCTTGATAATAAGTGATTAATATTGTTTTAAATAAAAAAATATGCTATACTATACCTGTTACAAAAAAGGAATGATGGTTATGTTAGAGACAATTTTATTAATTATATCTGTATTATTAATTGTAGTAGTATTATTACAAGGAAATAAAGCTAGTGATGCAGGTCAAATCATTACGGGTGGAAATGAAGTATTATTTCAAAATATGAAAGAAAGAGGATTTGAGCTATTTATTAGTAGATTAACTCTTATTTTAGGAATTTTATTCTTTGTAATATCTCTAGTTTTGTTCTTAAAATAATTAAGTAATACGAAATTCGATGAACTTAAGGCCTAATGTTGTTGCTTTAAGTTCCTTTTTTATTTTATTTTGTATTCTAAGTAAACTCCGAACTTTAATATCTCTTTTTGCTTGTAGAGTAATGATAACTTGAAAATAAGGTCCATCTTGTATAAGCTCTAAATTAGTAATGTGAATAACTTTGTATTTATCCACATATTTTTTGATTTTTTCTTTAATTTTTTCATCATCAAATGAATTCCCAATCAGTAATGAAATATTGTGAGAAATAAGTTGTAAAGATTTAAAAATTAATAAAATAGCAATTAATATTCCACCAATCATATCAATTTTAGGAATAAATTGACTTAGAATAATAATGATTATTAAACCTAAAGTAGAATAAGCTTCACTTTTAGATTCCAAACTGGATGCGAGTAATAATTCACTTTTTTTCCTTTTGCCAACAATAAAAAGTTTTTTGGCACTGTAAAGTTTAAGAATAATCGCCATGAAAATAAGAAAAATAATTTCTAAAGCAGGCTTTTGATAATGAATAGTAAAACTAAAATAAATAACGGTAATTCCAATAAATAAACCAATAATTCCCATGAAAAGTAAAATAATATAAAATATTCTACCATAACCATAAGGGTACCTTTTATTAGCACGTTTCTTACCATATTTAATTCCAACAATTGCTAAAATATCCGTAATCAAATCTCCGATAGTATAAATTCCGTCAATGACCAGCGTAAAGGTTTGGAAAAATATTCCTCCTCCAATTTTTATCATAGAAACTAGAAAATTAATTATAATATTAAAAGATAAAACTTTATTTTCTATACGCATACCTATCCCTTTATTAATATGGATGATTTAAAAAAATATAAACATATCAAAGGAGTGACAACTAAAGTAAAATAATCTAAACAAGAGTAAGAATTAATGATATAATATTTTAGCATGGAGGTTGAATATGAAAGAAGAATGGTTAAATTTTAAAGAAGGTCTATGGACTACAGAAATTAATGTAAGTGATTTTATTAAAAAAAATTACAAAGCTTATGAAGGTGATGAGTCCTTTTTAGAAGGAGCAACAGAAAAAACCAAAAAAGTATGGGGAACCTGTACAGAATTATTAAAAGAAGAATTAAAGAAAAAAGTATTAGACATTGATACAGATCATATGTCAGGAATTGACGCTTTTGATGCAGGATATATTTGTGAAGAAGATGATGTAATCGTTGGACTTCAAACAGATAAACCGCTAAAAAGAATCGTAAACCCTTATGGTGGTATTCGAATGGTTTATCAAGAATTAGAAGCTTATGGTTATAAATTAAATCCAGAAGTAGATAAATATTTAAACGAATTCCGCAAAACTCATAATGATGGTGTTTTCGATGCATATACCGATGAAATTAAAAGAGCAAGACATGCAGGATTATTAACAGGCCTTCCAGATGCTTATGGAAGAGGACGTATTATTGGTGATTATAGAAGAGTAGCTTTGTATGGTATTGATTATTTAATTGAAGAAAAGAAAAAAGATTTGGCAAGTTTAACTGGACCAATGGATCGAGAACTAATTCAATTAAGAGAAGATGTATCAATGCAAATAAAAGCTTTAAATGCTATCAAGAAAATGGCTAGTCGTTATGGCTTTGATCTTGCAAAACCAGCCAAAAATAGTAAAGAAGCAGTACAATGGACTTATTTTGCTTATTTAGCAGCGGTAAAAGAAAATAATGGGGCAGCAATGTCTTTAGGAAGAGTAGACGCTTTTTTTGATATCTATTTTGAAAGAGATTTAAAAAATGGAACAATTACTGAAAGCGAAATTCAAGAATTAATAGATGAATTTGTAATCAAATTAAGATTAGTAAGACATTTAAGAACACCAGATTACGATGAATTATTTTCAGGCGATCCAACTTGGGTTACAGCATCTATTGGCGGAATAACCGAGGATAATAAAAGTATGGTAACCAAAACATCATACCGTATCCTTCATACTCTAACGAATCTAGATCCAGCACCAGAGCCAAATATGACAGTATTATGGAGCGAAAAATTACCAGAAGAATTTAAAAAATATTGTGCTAAAATGAGTATTGATACTGATGCAATTCAATATGAAAATGATGATGTTATGCGTCCAATTTATGGCGATGATTATGCCATTGCTTGTTGTGTTTCGGCAATGCGTGAAGGTAAAGATATGCAATTCTTTGGAGCTCGTTGTAATTTAGCCAAAGCTTTGCTTTATTCATTAAATGGTGGAGTAGATGAAGTAAAAGATACATTAGTAATTGAAGGATTTGATAAAAATACTGATGAAGTATTAGATTATGAAAAAGTAAAAGAAAATTATTTCCAAATGTTATCTAAAGTAGCAGAAGTATACTCAAATGCGATGAATATTATTCATTACATGCATGATAAATATGCTTATGAAGCAGGACAAATGGCTCTACATGATACCCATGTAAGAAGATTAATGGCTTATGGTGTAGCAGGTTTATCTGTAGTAGCTGATTCTTTATCTGCAATTAAGTATGCGAAAGTTTTCCCAATACGTAATGAAGAAGGAATTGCGATAGATTTTAAAATTGAAGGAGAATATCCAAAATACGGAAATGATGATGATCGTGTGGATAATATAGCAAAAGAAGTAACAGAAAAATTCTATGAAGAACTTGCAAAGCATAAGTGCTATCGCGATGCTGAACCTACTTTATCAGTTTTAACAATCACTTCAAATGTTGTATATGGCTCTAAAACAGGAGCTACACCAGATGGAAGAAAGAAAGGTGTTGCATTTGCTCCGGGAGCTAATCCAATGCATGGAAGAGATGAAAGTGGCGCTATTGCTTCCTTAAATTCTGTGGCGAAATTAGAATATGCAAAATGTTGTCGTGATGGTATTTCAAATACTTTCTCAATCATTCCTAGTGCTTTAGGTCATACGAAAGAGGAACAAGTAGAAAATTTAGTAAGTTTACTAGATGGATATTTCACTCAAGGAGCTCATCATTTAAATGTAAATGTTTTAAACAGAGAAACATTAATTGATGCGATGGAAAATCCAGATAAATATCCATTGTTGACTATTCGTGTATCTGGTTATGCAGTAAGATTTAATCGTCTAACGCGTAAACAACAAGAAGAAGTAATTGCAAGAACTTTCCACGAGAGGATTTAATGAAATCTAGTGTAAATTCTATTGAAACATTTGGATTAGTTGATGGGCCAGGAATAAGAACTGTAATATTTTTAAATGGCTGTAAACTAAGATGTTTATATTGCCATAATCCAGAAACTTGGAAAATGGGAGAATTAAATTATACGACTGACGAATTAGTTGCTAAAATTATTCGTAATAAACCTTATTTTAAGCGAAATAATGGTGGAGTAACTTTCTCAGGAGGCGAACCATTATTACAAATAGATTTCCTAATTGATATATGTAAAAAATTAAAAGCCGAAAACATTCATATTGCACTAGATACAGCCGGAGTTGGTATAGGCAAATATGAAGAAATTTTATCTCTAATTGATTTAGTAATATTAGACATCAAACATCCAAATAAAGAAGGATATAAAAAATTAACGGGAACAACTATTGATGAAAGTGAGAAATTTATTGAATGTTTAAATAAAAGTAATAAACCAGTTTGGATAAGACAAGTAATTGTCCCAGGAATTATGGATAATGAAAATTATTTAAAAGAATTAGCAGATTATCTTACAAAAATAAAGAATATTGAAAAAATCGAATTTTTACCATTTCATCATTTAGGATTTTCAAAGTATGAAGAATTAAAAATAGAAAACCCATTAAAAAATGTTCCGGAAATGGATGTTCAAAAATGTCAGGAATTATATGAAAAATTTATGAAATTATATAAAGGGTAATCATAAAATATGATTGCCTTTTTAATTGCTAAAACTTGGAAACGAATATTTGTTTGACATATACATTTGTTTGGTATATAATTTTATTAGGTGATATATATGACTTTAGAAGAAAAACTTAAAATATTAGCTGCTGGAGCAAAATATGATGCCTCTTGTTCTTCGAGTGGAAGTAAAAGAAAAAATGAAAATGGAATTGGCAATGCCACATACTCTGGAATATGTCATTCCTTTGCTAGTGATGGAAGATGTATTTCTCTTTTAAAAATATTAATGACCAACTGTTGTATATTTGATTGTAAATATTGTATTAATAGAAGAAGCAATAATATTAAAAGAGCAATATTTACTTCAGAAGAAATATGTACTATTACCATGAATTTTTATCGTCGAAATTATATAGAAGGGTTATTCTTAAGTTCAGGAATTATTAAAAATCCAGACTATACAATGGAATTATTAATTAAAACGATTCGTATGCTTCGCACGAAATACCATTTTCATGGTTATATCCATTGTAAAGCTATTCCTGGTGCTAGTGAATATTTGTTAAAAGAATTAGGAAATTTAGTAGATCGATTAAGTGCAAATATTGAACTTCCAACTGAACAAGGCTTAAAATTATTAGCTCCTAATAAAAATAGTGATAAAGTAACTAAAATAATGTCATATATAAAAGAAAATCGAAAATATAACTATGCTCCAGCTGGTCAAAGTACGCAAATGATTATAGGAGCTACAAAAGAAACCGATTTCGATATTATGAATAAAAGTGAGCACTTATATAAAAACTATGAATTAAAACGTGTATTTTACTCAGCTTATGTACCCGTAAATAAAGATAAAATGTTACCAAGCTTAATTACACCACCCTTAGTTAGAGAAAATAGATTATATCAGGCGGACTGGCTTCTTCGATTTTATGGTTTTAAAGTAAACGATTTATTAGATCAAGATAATCCGAATTTTAATATCTTAATGGATCCAAAAGCCAATTGGGCTTTAAGACATTTAGAAGAATTCCCAAAAGAAATAAATACCGCATCTTATTATGACTTATTAAAAGTGCCTGGTATAGGAATAAAATCAGCCCAGAGAATTATTGCATGTCGCAAAAATTTTAAAATTCATTTCCAAGACTTGAAAAAAATGGGAATAGTAATGAAAAGAGCAAAGTATTTTATCACATGTAATAATAAATACTTTATAAATCATGAATATTTTAAAAAGAGTTTTATTGAAGCAAATTTAATACTAGAAGATCAAGAAGTAATAAAACAAAACAAGGAGCAATTAAGTTTATTCTCATGAAAGACAATTTAATCTATTTATATGACGGAACATTTTTGAATTTAATATCTCTAATAAATCATTTGCTAAAATTTAAAATAAAACCGCTTAATATATGTGATGAAAATAAGTATATATCTTCTTTATTAGAAGAACCGGTAAGATTAGAGCTAGAGCAAGTAAAAATTAGTAATATGAAAATATCTTCAAATACTTTAAAAACGATTTACTATGTTTTTCTTTCAGAAGAAGAAAATAAAGAATTAATTATTTATTATTTTTGGTTAAACTCTTTAAAATATCAAAATAAAATTTTTTATATGCGTAATTTAAAATGTGTATCTAGTGCTTTAAAAATATCTAAATATGTGAATAATGAAAATCATAAATTAAAAGGATTTTTAAGATTTAGAGAAATCAATAATCATATATTATATGCTGAGATTAGTCCTACAAACAATGTTTTAGAACTATTATCCAAACATTTTGCAAAGCGTCTTAAGAATGAATACTGGATTATCTATGATATTGGAAGAAATAGGTATAGTATTTATGATAAAAAAAGATACTATATAGTATCAAAAGATAATATTAATCTTGATAACATAAAATTAGATAAAGAAGAAAAAGATATTGAAAATTTGTGGCTAACTTTTTTTGAAACGATTGGAATTGAAGAAAGAAAAAATAAACGTTGTCAAATGAATTTTATGCCCAAAAAATATTGGAAATACATGATAGAAATGGAGAGTGCTTATGAAAAAGGTGATAACGGGTGAGAGATTATACAATTATGAAGAAGAGGCAATTGAATTATTATGTGGAACAGTAAAGAAAACCTTAGGGCCAAAGGGAAGTAATGCAATTATTGATCATTCAATGTTTAGTCCGTTTATTACTAACGATGGAGTAACGATAGCAAAGAATATTGAAAGTGAAGATGAATGCATCAATACGATTCTTACGCTAGCCAAAGAAGCATCCATTAAAACAAATGAAGAAGTAGGAGACGGAACAACAACCACTTTAGTATTATTAGAAAGTATTTTTAAAAGTGGTATAAAAAAGATCAGAGAAGGATTAAATCCTAATATACTAAAAAAAGAGTTAGATGAAGCAACAAAGGAAGTAATTGAAGAGTTAAAAAAAGAAAGTAAAGCTCCCGAAGAAAAAGACTATTTAAATATAGCTAGCATTGCTGCAAATGATGAGAAAATTGGAAAAGAAATTAGCTCGCTATATCTGAGACTTCAACAAAAAGGTGCAATTAAAATTGAGGAAAGCGAAACAAATGAAACAGATACAGAAATTATTAAAGGGTATACTTTTGAAACATTTCTTGCATCTCCATACTTTTTAAATAGTAAAGAAGAACAAACCTTTAAAAAGCCATACTTACTTTTGGTAAATAAAGAAATATTAGAAATTGAAGAAATAAGTGAAGTGATCAATTTTATCATTGATAAAAAAGTACCAATAGTAACTATAGCAAAAGACTACAGTGAAGAAGTAGTAAATGAAATTTTATCTTTAAATTTCAATAAAGTAACAAATGTTATTTTATTGAAAATGCCAGAATATGGGCTTCATCAAATAGAAGTTTTAAATGATATAGAAATTTTAACGAATGCCAAATTAATAAAAACAAATGATGAGATAAATTTAAATAATTTAGCTAAATGTGATGAAATAAAAATAGATAAAAAAGAAGTAACAATAATAAATAGTAAACAAAAAGAAAAAGTAGAAAAACGTATTAAAGAATTAGAAGAAAAATTAATTAAAGAGAAAGACTCATATGAAAAAGATTTTTTAAATGAAAGATTAGCCAAATTAACAAATGGAAAAGGAATAATTCGTGTTGGCGGGGTAACCATTACAGAAGCAAGAGAAAGAAAAATGCGATATGATGATGCTTTGTGTGCTCTAAAAAGTATGAATGAAGGGGTATTACCTGGGGCAGGAATGAGCTTGTTAAAAATTCACGATCAAATTCAGGTAAAAAGTAATGGATATGCTTTATTAAAAGATGCATTAAATCAACCATTTATAGAAATTCTTAAAAATGCTGGAATAGATGATAAAAAAATATATAACGAAATAAAAGCAAACGACTATAGTATAATTTATAATACTTTAGAAGAAAAATTTGAATTTATAAAAGAAACAAAAATTATTGATCCAACAAATGTCGTAATAAATACGCTAAAAAATGCTTCTTCGATTGCTAGTATGCTTCTTACAACCACGAGTTTAATTATTAATGAATATAAAGAAGATAATAAGATTAATCTAAATTCAGAATTGTAATTAAAAAGAATCAAATTAATTTGAGTTGACAACTTAGAACTTGTCCTGTATATAATCTAAATGAGTCGATAAAATATTATATAAACTAATACTAGCCTTTCTAATTATTAAATTACTAAAATAATTAAATCTTTCTTTTGTAAGCACTTTATAATATAATAATAATATGAAAGGAAGTTATATATGAAACTTTATAATACTTTAACTAGAAAAATAGAAGATTTTATTCCATGGGAAGAAGGACACGTAAAAATGTATACCTGTGGTCCAACAGTTTACAGCTATGCCCATATAGGGAATTTAAGAACTTATATTATGGAAGATATTTTAGAAAAAACATTAAGATTTTTAGGATACAATGTAACTCGTGTTATGAATATAACGGATGTAGGCCACCTAACTAGTGATGCTGATACTGGTGATGACAAAATGGTTAATAGTGCCAAAAAAGAACATAAAACAGTATTAGATATTGCTAAATTTTATACCGATGCTTTTTTTAAAGATACTGAAAAACTAAATATTAAAAAACCAGATATAGTAAGTCCGGCAACGGATAATATTGAAGAATATATAATAATTATTAACAAGTTATTAGAAAATGGATATGCATATAAAGCGGGTGGAAATATTTATTTTGATACTTCAAAATTAGAGGATTATTATAAATTAACAAATCATATTGGCGAAGAATTGATAAGTGGTGTAAGAGATACTGTAGAAGAAGATGCCAACAAAAAAAATAAAACCGACTTTGTTCTATGGTTTACGAAATCAAAGTTTGAAGATCAAGAATTAAAATGGGATAGTCCGTTTGGCAAAGGATATCCAGGATGGCATATTGAGTGTTCAGGTATTTCTTTAAAATATCTTGGCGAGCATTTAGATATTCATTGTGGAGGCGTTGATAATATTTTTCCACATCATACGAACGAAATAGCTCAAAGTGAAGCGTTTATTGGTCATAACTGGTGTAAATACTGGGTTCATGGGGAACACTTAAATGATGCAACGGGTAAAATGAGTAAATCTAAGGGAAAAGTATTAACTGTATCTTTCCTAGAAGAAGAAGGATTTAATCCTTTAAGTTATCGTTTTATGGTTTTACAAAGCCATTATCGAAAACAATTAACTTTTAGTTTAGAGTCCTTAAGTGGGGCAGAAAATGCTTATAAAAAATTAAAATCAAAAATAAATAGTCTTACAGAAGATGGTATTGTAGATGAAAATATAAAAGAAACATATGTTACCAAATTCAAAAATTATTTAGAAGATGATATGAATACAGCAAATGCAATTACTTTAATTTATGATTGCCTAAAAGAAGAAACGAATGATATAACGAAAAAAGAAATTATTAAAGAATTTGACAAAGTATTGTCATTAGATTTACTAACAAAAGAAAAAAGCATAGTAGATGAAAGTTATATTTTAGAAATGATTGAAAAAAGAACAGAAGCTAAGAAAAATAAAGATTTTGCTTTAGCAGATTCAATAAGAAAAGAATTAGAAGAAAAGGGAATAGTTCTAAAAGATACTAGAGAAGGAACTATTTATGAGGTAAGATAATGATTGTTGAAATAATTTTTATTATTGTAATAGTTTTAATACTTTTAATCAATCTATTATTAAGAAGTGTTGCTAAAACATGTAAGGGTTTAAAAAATACATCAAAATTATCAGGTATGGAAATTGCCCGAATTTTATCCTCAAAACTTAGCAACGAAGAGCCACATATTATAAAAAAGAGTGGCAGATTTTTAGATCATTATAACAGGGATCGAAATGTGATAAAACTATCTCCAGAAGTATTTGATGGTGAAGATATATATGCAGCAACTATGGCTATTAATGTAGCTTTAGAAACAGACAAAGAAAGAAAAAATGTTTCTCTAGGAAGAAAAATGAATTCATTTTTGGTTATGGCAAGCTATATTATGATTATAATTGGAGCAATTGCTAAAAATGATTTAATAATTCATTTAGGAATGATTTTATTTGTACTAACTTTTATAATTGAATTTGTACTACTAGCAAGTCTTTTTAAGACAGAAGAAGACTTAAATAATTTGTATGAGTTAATTAAAAAAGAGAAATTAGTAAAGCCTATAGAAGATTACAAGGATAATTACCTTTTAGTAGCTTTATCAAGACTTGCAACATTACCATATAATTTCATCAATTATTTTAGATGAACCTGTATAAAAAGTGCTCAAATTTAAGCACTTTTTTACATTACAAGTAAAATAGTCTTTTACTAATCTTTAAATTATTGATATAATAAAAGCACAAGGTGGTAAAAATGAACCTAGAAGTAAACGGCTTTAATGTTTTTTTTATAGTGGCAATAACATTTTTAATAAGTGCTTTATTAACGCCTTTAGTAAAAAAAATTGCAATTCATATAGGGGCTTTAGATTATCCTAATGCAAGAAAAATTCACAAGGTACCTATGCCAAGATTAGGAGGATTAGCAATTTATGTGGCATTTTTAATTGGCTATGCTATCTTTGGAGAAATTAATACCCAAATGATATCAATATTAATTGGTGGTTTCATTTTAATACTAACTGGTATTTTTGATGATATCAAACCGATAAAAGCAAGATATAAATTATTGGCTCAAATCTTTGCAGCCTTATTTGTAGTTATTTACGGACAAGTATATTTTACTGAAATAAGTTTTTTAGGTTTAAAAATATATATTAGTAAATATCTTAGTTATGCTATATCAACTTTATTTATTGTGGCAATTACCAATTCGATTAATATTATAGATGGCCTAGATGGGCTTGCAGCAGGTGTTTCTTCCATTTATTTTCTAACAATAGCGATAATTGCCTTTTTAATCAATCAAATAGGAGGATTAGATATTATCTTATCCTTAATCATGTTAGGTGCAACACTAGGATTTTTACTTTATAATTTTCCTCCAGCAAGAATATTTATGGGAGATACAGGAAGTTTGTTTTTAGGATACATGATATCTATTATAGCATTATTGGGCTTTAAAATAACAACAATTACTTCTTTAGTAGTACCGCTTTGTATCTTAGCAATACCTATATTTGATACAGCATTTGCAATATTAAGAAGATTGTTAAAACATCAAAATATAGGAGTAGCAGATAAAGAGCATTTTCATCATCAATTATTAAAAATGCGTTATTCTCCAACTGCTAGTATATTAATTATTTATTTTATTAATATTTTATTTGCTGCTGTTTCTATATTCTTTGTTTTAGGAGATAATAAAATAGCTATAGCAATTTATGTAGCTTTGATGATCCTACTATTATTTGTAGTTTTAAAAACAGATATATTATATGACCACACAAAAAGAAAATTTAAAAAGTTGAATGGAAAAAAATAATTTGCTATAATAAAGTAGAAAGTTGGTGTAAAATTGATTCAATCAATTAAAAATATATATTATAATATAATAAAATATAAATTTTTACTTCAGCAATTAGTAATGAGAGATTTCAAAGTGAAATATAAAAGAAGTGTACTAGGAATCTTATGGAGCGTTTTGTATCCCTTACTAATGATGATGGTAATGGCTATAGTATTTTCAAATATGTTTAAATTTAGTATGGAAGGTGTCAATTATTTAGTTTACTTAATGACAGGGTTAGTTGTATTCAATTACTTTAGTGAAGCAACAAATAATGCTATGGGAGCAATTATTGGCAATTCTACTTTAATCAATAAGGTATATATACCAAAGTATATTTTCCCTGTTGCAAAATGTATATTTGTTGGAATTAATTTTGTATTATCATTATTACCATTATTACTAATAATATTGTTTTCTGGAAATGCAGCAGAGGGAACAAAATGTTATATAAATATTTATTATTTATTACTTCCTTTCATATACCTTTGTATGTTTATGTTTGTAGTAGGAGTTGGATATATTTTAGCTACGGTTTCTGTATTTCTAAGAGATATGATATATATATGGGGAATAATGATTACTATACTTAATTATTTTACGCCTATATTTTATAGCATTACTATTTTACCAGAAACTCTTCAAAATATTTTTAAATTAAATCCATTATACATTTACATAAACGCAACAAGAGAAATTATTTTAAATGGGACTGCACCCACACCACTTTATTTATTAATTTGTTTTTTATCAGGATTTGGTATGATGGTGATAGGGGCCTATATTTTTAAAAGAAAACAAAATAAGTTTATTTACTATTTATAGGAGGCAATATATGATAAGAATAAATAATGTAGGTATGCGATTTAATTTAGGAATCGAAAAAGATAATTCTCTTAAAATGATATTTATTAAATTATTTGATAAAAGGAAAAGAGCAAAAAAAAGTGAATTTTGGGCTTTAAAGAATATTACTTTTGATATTGAAAAAGGAGATGTGGTAGGACTAATTGGGGCTAATGGTGCAGGAAAAAGTACTCTCTTAAAAGTAGTAAGTGGAGTAATGAAACCAACTGAAGGAAGTGTAGAAGTAGACGGTGTTATTTCTCCAATGATTGAATTAGGGGCAGGTTTTGATGGAGATTTGACAGCACGTGAGAACATATATTTAAATGGAGCAATTTTAGGTTATTCTAAAGAATTTTTAGATTCTAAATTTGATGAAATAGTGGAGTTTTCAGAATTAAGAGAATTTTTAGATGTACCAGTTAAAAATTTTTCATCAGGTATGGTAGCCAAATTAGCCTTTTCTATTTCTACTATTGTTGATCCAGAAATTCTGATTGTGGATGAAATATTATCAGTCGGTGATATTAAGTTTCAAGAAAAAAGTAAAAATAAAATGATGTCTATGATTAAAGGAGGAACTACAGTATTATATGTTTCTCATTCTTTAGAGTCAATTAAAGAGCTATGTAATAAAGTAGTATGGTTAGAACACGGTAAAATTGTTATGATGGGAAATGCAAAAAAAGTATGTAAGTCTTATTATGATAAACAATTAAAAAATAATTAGAAAGATAGAGGTATTAGATATGGTTATAACAAAGACACCTTTTAGAGTAAGTTTATGTGGTGGAGGGAGCGATCTTCCAGCCTTTTATGAAAAAAATGGAGGATGCGTAATTAGTACAACAATAAAAAAATATATGTATATTACATCTCATCCTTCTTTTGACAAAACTCAAACAGTACTAAAATATTCTAAGACAGAATGTGTTCATAATTTAGATGATATTGAACATTCAATTTTTAGAGAATGTTTAAAGCAAGAAGGATTAGAAGGATATGAAATAACTTCAATTGCTGATGTCCCCCAAGGAACAGGGTTAGGTTCCTCCAGTGCATTTACAGTCGGCTTGATTAAAAATTTAAAATGTCAAAAAAGGGAATATATATCCGATGAAGAAGTAGCTCAGATGGCTTGTGATATGGAAATTAATAAATTAGGTAATCCTATAGGTAAACAAGATCAATACGCGGCAGCTTATGGCGGACTTAACTACTATCAATTTAATCGTGATGGAAGTGTATTTGTAGAACCTATTTTAATGTCAAAAGATGCATATAATCAATTAGAAAAAAATTTAATCATGCTCTATGTTGGAGGGGAACATAGTGCTTCTAGTATTTTAAAAGAGCAATCAAAAAATATGGTAAATGCTAAAGAAAAAGAAGAAGGTCAAAAAAGAATTGTTGAGCTAACTCATAAACTAAAGTATGAATTGGAGCATAATAATATTGACGCTGTAGGAGAAATTTTACATGAAAATTGGATTATTAAAAAAACTTTAGCAAGTGGCATATCAAATCCAAATTTTGATGAATGGTATAATAAAGCATTAAAATCCGGAGCAAAAGGTGGAAAAATATTGGGCGCAGGAGGAAGTGGATTTTTCTTGTTCTATGTTCCTGAAGAAGAACAAGAAAAATTTAGAAAGGAAATGAAAGATTTGCCAGAAATGGAATTTAAATTCGATCATCAGGGTACAACTGTCATTTTTGTAAATTAAGGAGGAAAAAAATGAAAGCATTAGTTACAGGTGGAGCAGGGTTTATAGGAACTCACTTAGTAAGAGAATTATTAAATAGAGGGATAGAAGTTGTGTGTGTTGATAACTTCACATTAGGAAATCGGGAAAATGTTGATTGTTTCTTGGAAAATCCAAATTATAAATTTTATAATTTAAATATCGAAGAAACAGAGAAATTTTGTGAAACATTAAAAGATGAAAGAATTGATATAGTATACCATTTAGCTGCGAATTCTGATATTCAAAAAGGTGGAAGAATGCCAAGTGTAGATTTTAATGACACTTTTATGACAACATATAGTACGCTAGAATTTATGAGAAAAAATGAAATCAAAAAATTATTTTTTGCTTCAACTTCAGCAATCTATGGGGACAAGAAAGAGTTGTTAACAGAAACATTAGGAGGTTTAAGTCCGATTTCTTATTATGGCGGAGCTAAATATGCAAGTGAAGGATTTATTTCATCGTATACGTTTATGAATGATTTAAATACAGTCATATTTAGATTTCCAAATGTAATTGGTCCTAACTTAACACATGGTGTTATTTATGATTTTGTTCGCAAATTACAAAACAATCCAAATGAATTAGAAATTTTAGGCGATGGACATCAAACTAAACCATATTTATATGTACTTGATTTAGTGGATGCGATCTTACAATTTACATTAGATAAAGAAATGAAGCAAGGCGTTGAAATATATAATGCTGGTGTTGAAACAGCAACGAGTGTTACTACAATAGCTAATATAGTATGTGAGGTATTAGGATATAATAATGTAAAATATAACTATACAGGTGGAATAGGTGGATGGAAAGGTGATGTTCCAAAATTTCAATATGATTTAACTAAAATTCATAATGCGGGATGGAGTGCACAACATACATCTGATGAATCTGTTAGAGAAACGGTCGAATACATTAAAGATAATTATTAATAAAAAATCAAGATTTTAATAACTTATTAAAGTTTATATCTTGATTTTTTTTAAATTATAATTTTCAAGCAAAGCTTTTAATTAAAAAAATACAAAAAAGTAGCAAATTAACTAGAAAAATGTTATACTTATATAAAGGAGGATTATGAAAGCAGTAATTATGGCTGGTGGCAAGGGAACAAGGATTGCTTCAATTACAAATGATGAAATTCCTAAACCAATGTTAGCCATCGGCGGAAAAACAATATTGGAACATCAAATTGAGTGTTTAAAAAAATCAGATATTAAAGAAATCATAATTGTTATAGGGCATCTTGGAGATAAAATAAAAAGTTACTTTAAAGATGGTAATAAATTTGGAATAAAAATCAGTTATTATGAGGAGAGCCCTAATAAACCATTAGGTACTGCGGGTTCGCTATATTATTTAAAAAGTATGATAGATGAAGATTTTATTTTAATATTTGGTGATGTATTTTTAAATGTTGATTTTAACAAAATGGCTGAATATCATCATAATAATTTTGCGGATGCTACATTACTTACACATCCTAATTCCCATCCATTTGATAGTGATTTAGTAGTAGTAGATGATGGAAAAGTAATTGGTTTTGATTCTAAAGAGAATAATCGTAATTATGACTATAAAAACTTAGTTAATTCAGGAATTTATATGTTTTCTCCTAGAGTATTTGATTATATATCCGAACCTAAAAAATGTGGTTTAGAAAAGGATGTTATAGCTAAAATGATTACTTTTGGAGATAAAGTATGTTCATATCATTCAACAGAATATGTTAAAGATATGGGAACTCCAGAAAGATACTATAGTGTTAATGATGATTATGTCAATGGTTTATGTGAACATCGCAATTTAAGTCATAAACAAAAAGCTATATTTTTAGATAGAGACGGAACAATTAATGTTTATATTCCCTTTTTAACAAATAAAAACAGTTTTGAACTAATTGAAGGTGTCAGTGATGCTATTAAAATGATTAATTCATCAGAATACTTGTGTATAGTTGTAACTAATCAACCGGTAATAGCTCGAGGGGAATGTACATTTGCTGAGTTAGATGAAATTCACAAAAGAATGGAAACTTTACTTGGTAGGGATGGAGCATATATTGATGGATTATATTGTTGCCCCCATCATAAAGATAAAGGATTTCCAGGAGAAGTCCCTGAATTAAAATTTGATTGTGATTGTCGAAAGCCTAAAATTGGCATGCTTTTAAAAGCGGCAAAAGACTATAATGTTGATTTGAGTAAATCCATTGTAATTGGTGATTCAACATTAGATATTAAAATGGCAGAGAATGCTCATATGAGGAGTATTTTAGTTAAGACTGGACAAGCTGGGTTAGACAATAAATATAATGTTACACCAAATGAAGTCGCAGAAGATTTATTGTCAGCAGTAAAATTAATTATAAAAGAGGAAGAAAGAAGGAGATAATTATGGTAGATTTTAAAAATGCAATTAGCGAATATTATGAAAGAGAAATTGAATGTATTAAAAAATTTAATTTAGATGAAATTAATGAAGCAATGAATGTTATATTAAATACTTACAATAATGGTGGAACTATTTACGTTTGTGGTAATGGTGGGAGCGCATCAACTGCTTCTCACATGCAAAATGATTTTAATAAAGGAATTAGTGAATATGTTGACAAAAAATTTAACTTCTATTGTTTAAATGATAATGTATCAACTATGATGGCTGTTGCTAATGATATTGGCTATGAAGAAATATTTAGATTTCCATTATTAAATAAGATAACTGACAAAGACTTATTTATAGGTATTTCAGGCAGTGGCAACTCTAAAAATGTTTTAAATGCTGCCGAATATGCTAAAGAATGTGGAGCTAAAGTAATTGGAATAACTGGATATTCTGGTGGAAAGCTAAAAGAAATGTCTGATTATAAAATGCATGTTGATGAAAATGATATGCAAATAGCGGAAGACTTACATATGACGTTTGATCACATGATGATGAAAATATTTTATAATTACCTAACTAAAGGAGAAATAACTGGTAATAATATTAATGTTAAGCACTAAAATACTTAAAAAATTTTACGGAAAGGTTAAAGAATGAAAAAAGAAAGATTTATTTTTGCAGATGTAATAAGAACAATAGCAATAATTTTTGTAATAATGATTCATACTACAAGCAGTTATATGTATGATGTGGTATTAGGAACAGATGTGTTAAGTTTTAATTTAGTACTAATTTTAAATTCAATTTTTTCTATAGCAGTAGCTTTATTTTTTATGATTTCAGGTTGTTTCTTAATAAGAAAAGATAGTGATTTGGATAGGAATCATTTTAAAAGAGTAGTAAAGAGAATTGTGCAACTATTATTTTGGACAATCTGTTATTTATTATTTTGTAAATATGTTTTAGATTGGAATATAGATTTAAATTATTCTTTAAAAGCGATGTTTTTTAATGTGCAAGTAAGTCATCTTTGGTTTATGTATCCATTAATAGCATTGTATTTGTTGAGCCCTATAGTTAGCAAATTGTATTATTCAATATCGAAAAAGCAACTTAATTATTTGCTAATTATTACGTTTGTAATACCACTTATAGTTAAAACTTTTTCTCAATTCTTTTCATTTATATCCATGCCTTTATTTGCAGTAGGATTTTCTGAATTTGGATACTTTATCTTAGGAAAATATATTTTTGATAATAGAAAAATATTAAAAGAAAAATTAAAGTTAATAACTCCAATAGTTTTAACTATTATTGGTATTATACTAATTTTAATTTATGCTAAATATAACATATATAGATTTGGAATAGCTGATAAGCCATTTTATGATTATAGTAGATTTCCAGTCGCATTATATTGTGTTTCGTTTTATACAATATTTGTTTTCTTAGAAGATAGATTGAAAAATATGCCGAATTTTTTAAAGAAAATAATAACAAGTATAGGTCAAAATTCTGGGGGAATTTATTTCTTACACATGCTAATACTTTATATTATTGGAAATTTATATATTGGATCAATAGGCTTTACTTCAAATGAAGGAAATATATTATTTATGATTTTAGGTGCTTTTCTATATTTTATAGTAAGTTATTTAGTAATTTTAATATTGAAAAAAATTCCAATAATTAAATATTTTGTTGAATAAAAGGAGAAAAAATGAAAAAGATTAAAGTAATGAGTATTTTCGGCACAAGACCTGAAGCAATAAAAATGGCTCCACTTGTAAAAGAACTTGAAAGTAGAAGTGAAATAGAAAGTATTGTTTGTGTTACAGCCCAACATAGAGAAATGTTAGATCAAGTATTGAAAACTTTTAAAATAACACCGGATTATGATTTAAATATTATGAAACAAAGTCAAACTCTTAGTGATGTAACTATCAGAGCTTTAAATGGCCTTGAAGGAGTAATTAAAGAAGTTAAACCAGATATAGTTTTAGTTCATGGGGATACAACAACTACATTTGCAGGAGCGCTTGCAGCATTTTATAATCAGGTTGCAATTGGACATGTTGAAGCAGGTCTTAGAACAAATAATAAATATTCACCATTTCCTGAAGAAATGAATCGTCAAATGGTAGATTGTATGACTGATATGTACTTTGCTCCAACGAATTTGAGCAAAGAAAATCTACTTAAAGAAAGTAAAGAAGAAAGTAAGATATATGTTACTGGCAATACTGTTATTGATGCAATGAGTACAACGGTTGATAATAATTATATACATCCAGAATTAGAATGGTTTAAACCAGGAGAAAAAATGATTTTACTTACTGTTCACAGAAGAGAAAACTTGGGAAATCCAATGCAACATATTTTTAAAGCCATAAAAAAAATTGTTGATGAATTTAGTGATGTTAAAGTAATTTACCCAATACACATGAATCCCCAGATTAGAGAAATAGCAAATAAAATATTCGAAGGTTGCAATAAAGTAAAACTAATTGAACCACTTGAAGTATTTGATTTTCATAATTTTCAAAATAAATCATACATAATTCTTACTGATAGTGGAGGAATTCAAGAAGAAGCACCGGCTTTAGGAAAGCCAGTATTGGTACTTAGAGAAACCACTGAAAGAACAGAAGGAATTGAAGCAGGAACCTTAAAATTAGTTGGAACAGATGAAGAAAAAATTTATAATGAAACCAAAAAATTACTGACTGATAGTAAAGAATATGAAAAAATGAGTCATGCATCAAATCCTTATGGTGATGGTCATGCTAGCAAACGTATAGTTGATGCAATAATAGCAAAGTTTAATAGTAAAAGTGAGGAAAAATAATAAATATGAATAGTATTGGTAAAACAAAAAATATAATAAATGAACACAAATCTTTTGTTAAGTATTTTATGATTAGTGTATTTGTAACTGTAATAGATATATTTGTATCTTGGCTTACAGAAATTTGGGTTCCAGTTATTTATGCTAACTCTATTGGCATAATAACAGGATTTATAGTACAATATTTCATGACATCAAAATATGTATACAATAAAAAGAATATGAAAGTATTTCTAAAATTTTTTGTTACCTTCTTAATTGGTTTTGTTTTAGCAGATTTAATAGTATATATATTTAGAGTAATGATTTTTGAAAATTCTAATAAATTAATTGTATTTATGATAAGTAAAGGATTTTCAATTGTAATACCATTTTTTGTAATGTATTTTATAAGAAAAAAATGGATTGGTCAAGAAAAGTAATGTTAGGAGTTTAGAGTAATGAAAAATAGAAAAATATTAGTATTTTTACCATGTTATAACGAAGAATTAAATATAACTGATTTAATTGAAGAATGGAATAAACACGAAAAAAAGCTTAAAGATAAAGGCTTTATTCTTGAAGTATATGGAATTAATGACTGTAGTAAAGATAAGACTAAAGATAAAATATTAGAAATGGCTAAAAAGTACAAAAACATTCATTTAATTGATCATAACGAAAATAAAGGACTAGTTGGAGGATTAAATACAGCTATCGAAAGCTTCATTAAATTATCTAAAAAGGGTGATTATATGGTTTTAATGGATGGAGATAATACTCATAATCCAAGATATATTTTTGATATGTTAAATAAAATAGAAGAAGGTTATGACTGCGTTATTGCTTCAAGATATTGTGCCACATCAAATGTCATAGGAGTTGCAAAACATCGTTTATTTATGAGCGATATGGCTGGAGTTTATTATAAGATAATACTTAACATTCCAAATGTTAAAGATTATACTTGCGGTTATCGTATCTATACTAATGAAATAATAAATAAATTAGTGAATAATTTTGGAAAAGATCCAATCAAAGAAAAAAGCTTTGCTTGTATGATGGAATTATTATATAAATTATATTTATCTGGTGCAAAATTTAATGAAATAGGTTTTGAACTTAGATATGATAACAAAAAAGGAGAAAGCAAAATGAAGGTATTGAAAACTATGTATAACAGTCTTAGGGTAGGATTTTATCTTCGTAGGAAGGGGAAAAAGTTGATGACCAATGAAAAAGATAATCAATAAACTTTTAAGTAAATTACCAATTATAATATTATTTATTTTTTGCGGGATAATGTCGTTTGAAATGTGTTTTTCTCCATTAGCACAAGGACATGGACATGGATACGATTCTGCGATATTTGCAACTGTAGGTAACGCTTTAAATAAAGGAAGAGTTTTATATACAGAAATAGTTGATAACAAGGGACCATTAATTTATTTCATTGATGCACTAGGATTAACAATTAATTATGATTTTGGAATTTTTATTATTGAATTTATTTTTCTATTTATTGGAGCTATATTTTTATATAAAACGGCTAAAATTATAACTAAAGATAAAAAGTGGGTGTCTTTCTTTTCAACAATATTTTCAATGCTTTTATTATTTTACACTATTAATGGTGGGAATTATACGGAAGAATATGCTATAACTTTTATAAGTATAGCCACCTATTTTGTGACTAAATTTTTATATAGTGATTATAAATTAAAATGGTATGAACTTATTATAATTGGTATATGTTTTTCAGCAACATTTTTATTACGAGCAAATTTATGTGCGTTTTTCATAAGTCAAATTATAGTAGTTTCTATTTGCTTAATTAAAGATAAAAAAATAAAAATATTATTTAGAGCAATGGGGTTGATTTTGTTAGGAATAGCAATATGTTTATTACCATTCCTAATATATTTAATTAAAAACGGTGCTCTTAGTGCTTGTTTAGACATAGTATATTTTGGAGTAATGGATAGTTTTGGCGAAATTACTTTAACCAACAGATTAATTAAAGTATTTGATTTAATTAATCTCACAAATGTTTCGCAAGCATTTACAATTTGTGCAATAGCATTTTTATATTTTTTAACAAAACCTAAAATAGAAAAAGAAACTTTTAAAATTTTGTTAATAGCATTTTTAGGAATGCTAATTAATTTATATGCAAACTCACTTACTGGAGGAGCTGCGTGGGCTTATACACATTATTTTATATCATTTGTCCCAATTATTGTAGTAATAGTATCTTGGCTTTTTGATAATGTTTACAAAAATATTAATATGTTAAAAATAAATACTGAATTTAAAAATATAACTACAATAATTCTAGTTTTTATATTAATAATTCCAACTTCTATAGATTTGTTAAAAGATTCTATCCAAAGAGCTAACGTTACAACCCCAGTAGCTAGCGCTATGCAACAATATATTCTTGATAATACAAAAGAAAATGATACGATACAAATTATTAATGTGGATGATACAATTTATTACCCAACAAATAGAATAGCTACATCAAAACACATTTATTTTGCAGGTGGATTCTCTGAAGAAAGAAAAAACAAAGATGCAAATGAATTAGCAAATGATTTATATGAAGCGGAAAAACCAGCCAAAATAATAATGCTACCTGCTGGAGATGTAAACAATTTAGATTTTATAAACTCATTAACTGATAAAGAAACATTTATAAAATTTTTAGAAGAAAAATATGTATTTGATAATGAGGCAAGTACTCAATTTAATTGCAACGTTTACTTGCTAGCATAGGCAGATTTAATGATTAAAAAAGCTCACATCTCAATAGATGATACAATTAATATATTTGAAGATTTAAATGCCAATCGTAATTATTATGATAGTATTTTTGCAAATAAGACAATGGGTTTACTAAAGGAATTACATGACAAATATAATATGGTATTTCACCTCTATTGTTTTTGTGAAAATATGAACGCATCTTTTAATTTGAATTTTTGTACAGATAAATATAAAAAGGAGTTTAAAAAAAATAGAAGATGGCTAAAAATTAATTTTCATGGCAAAAACGGAAATACTAATTTAACAAATCTTAATTTATCAGAGTTTAAAAATTTGTTTTGTGATTTTAAATTTCAAATAAATAGAATTTGTGGTTTAAATTTGACTAAATTGACAAGATTACATAATTATAATATTACTTATGAACAATTATTATTTTTAAGAAGCCAAAAGATCAATAAATTATTTGCTAGTGAAAAAATAGATATTGACTGTTACAATTTAAAAAAACATGAAAAAAGATTAATAAAACAAAAAGGCGTATATTTAAAAGATAAAATGAAATATATCAATGTTCATATTAGGTTAGATAATTGTCAAGATGTTTTAAAAGAAATAAAAAAAATTGATGAACATAAAATTTATATTTTTATGCATGAGTGGATGTTTTATGATAATTTCTTAAAAATGAAATCAAATATTGAATTAATAGGAAAATGGGCAAAAGAAACTAAATGTAAATTTATTTAAAGGAGGCTAAAATGGATAAAATAAAAAGATTAATCAATGTCGTAATTCCAATAACAGTGTGTAATTTTAAATGTCATTATTGTTATTTAGCTCAAACTAATTCGTTTGACAAAAATATTCCTAAATTACAATATGATATGTTAACCATAAAAAATGCTTTGAGTAAAGAGCGGCTTGGTGGCCCTTGTATGATGAACCTTTGTGCTGTTGGCGAAACACTTTTAGCACCATATCTTTTGGATTTGACTAATGCAATGCTAGATAATGGACATTATGTAACTATCGTAACTAATGGATCGCTTACTAATAAGATAAAGGAATATTGTAAGTTAGATGAAGATAAGAAAAAAAGATTATTTTTTAAATTTTCCTATCAATTTTTAGAATTAAAAAGACTAAATCTATTAGATACATTCTTTGAAAATGTAAAAATGGTACGTGATTCAGGTATATCATATACCGTAGAATTAACAGCCAATGATAAATCTATTCCGTATATTGATGAAATAACTCAAAAATGTATCGATAACTGTGGTGCTATTCCTCACATAATTGAATCACGAGATAATAATAATAATTTTAAAAAATTGACAAAATTGTCAAACAAAGAACACATGGAAAATTGGAATAAATTTGATACTGATTTAATTAAGTTTCAAGATTCTATTTGGGGAGAACATAGAAATGAGTTTTGCTATGCTGGAGATTGGATTTCAACACTTTATTTAGAAAGTGGTAATTTTGCACCATGCTTTGCTGGAGGGCCAATTATTCAAAATATTTTTGAAGATATTAATGAAGTGATTCATTTTTGTAGTATTGGTAACAAATGTCCATGGGAACATTGTTATGCAGGATATGTATTACTAACACTTGGAGTAATTCCTAATTTCGAAGCGCCAACATATGCCCAATTACGTAACAGGAAAACTGTCGATGGCAAAGACTGGCTTCAACCAGAAATGAAGCGGTTTATGGAATCAAGATTTAACGAAAGTAATAAAGAATATACTAACAGTCGAAAAGAAATAATAAATTGGTATCGTGATATAGAATTTAATAACAAATATGATTATAATATTAAGTTTTCAAAAGCACTAGAAAACACTTTGAAAAAAGAGAGAATAAAAAGTGTGGCAATTTATGAAAATACCAAATATCAAGAAAGTTTAATTGATGGATTGTTACACACATCCATCAAGGTGAAATGTATCATTTCACCTAATTACATAGAAACAAATTCTGATATAAAGACTTTTATCATTCATAGATGTAAGTATTTAGGTAAGAGAATATTGCGAAAAGATGAAATACCAGTTTTAAATTTATATGATAGTATTCCAAAAGTTGATGCTGTTTTGGTTACAGATATTATGCATTTTGGAAAAATAAAAAAGCAGATTAATGAAAAGTTGAAAACTAAAGTTATATTAATAACTGAACTGGGAAATTAATGGTTAATTGCCATTTTTTTTTGACATAATAACATTAAAGTTGTTATAATTATAATGTAATATTATTAGAAATTGGAGTAAATTATGAAAAAGAAAAAAAATGCAATAATGATAGCTGATACAAGGCCTGCTTTAATTGGAAATCTATTAATTCAGTTAAAAGATACTAATGATAGATTATTTGATGAAGCAATTATATATTATTATGATAAAATAGATGAAAAGGATAAAAAGATAATAGAAGATTTAATTCCGTGTAGATTTATTAAATTTAATTATAAATTACCAGACAATATTAAAGCATTGCCAGCATTTGAAAAATTTTCACCATTAATGTTTTCTAGATACTATATGTTCGATTTATTAAACGAATATGAAACTATTACTTGGCTAGACACGGATGTCTTAATTTGCGGTAAACTAGATTCAATAATTGATAAAGCCAAGGAAAGTGGTATGTCTGCTAATTTTGAAGACCCAAAAAACAAGTCTTATAAAACAACTGATACAGTTCGAACCAGCTTTAAGATACCTATATCTAACTATGATATGACTAGGTATAACATGAGTTCAGGTTTAATAACAGTAGCAGATACTCTAAAAGATTATGATAAAATGACAAAATGGTGTTTTGATAAAACTATCGAATATGCCGAGAATTTAGTATTACCCGATCAAGGTATTTTAAATATATTAATTCAAGAATTTAATGTGAATGTTACTTGCGTTGGTGAAAATGGAGCATATTGTTTCTATCCAAGTTATAAAAGAGATGCTAGTAATGCTAAAATTGTTCATGCTTGGGGAACTCGTAAATTTTGGAAAAGCTGGTATTTATTTAAAACCTATCCCAAATGGTATGAATATTATAAGGAGTGGTTAAAACTCGGAGGAAGTGATTGCCTTGGTGAAATAAAACCAGATGTTTCAATAATTATACCAATGTATAAACCAAAAGTTGAGTACTTTAAGCAAATTCTTGATGATCTTCTTATAAAACAAGAGCAGGAACATGGATTTCAATATGATAATTTCGAAATTATTTTAGTAGTTGATGGCAATGAAAATGACGAACTTATAAACCTTTTAAAGAAATATGACGATCCTCGGGTTAACCTAATTATTAATGAGGAAAGAGCAGGTATTGCTAAAAGTTTAAATATTGGCATTAAAAATGCTAAAGCTGATTATATTGCTCGTATTGATGATGATGATCGTATAGCAAAAAATCGCCTTTATAAACAAGTTAAATATTTAAATGAACATAGCGATATTGATTTAGTAACATCTAATTTTGAATATTTTGGAGATATGAACGAAGAGAGAATATCATTTGAAGGTGAAATGGCTCATGCATGGAGTATATTTACTTGTCCATTTAATCATCCCACAATAATGTTCCGCAAAAAATTCTTTATAGAAAATAATTTATGGTATGATGAAAGTAGAAGTCATGTTGAAGATTGGGAACTTTGGTTAAGATGCTTTGATAAAGGTATGAAAGTTGGTAGTATCCCAGAAGTATTATATTATCACCGTTGGCATGCTGGTTCTGCTGGCCAAAATAAAAAAACAATCGACATGATGCGTGACTTAGTAAAAAAGAATTTTGCTAAATTAGATATTAACTTAACTGAAGAAGATTTAAAAATAGTTGCTCCTTGGAATGGCAAAGTAGGTGCTGAAGAATTAATTCGATTAAATAAAATATTTAGTCAAGCATTGAAAAATAATGACAAGAAAAAAATCTATAATAGCAGATGTTTAAATCATGTTTTTGATTTACGACTTTTTGAAGCTGAACATGGCTATATGAAAGATATAGTTATAAAGAAGTCCACTATAAGCAGTTTAAATACTAATAGAAAATCATTAAAGCAAAAAATATTAGGGCCAATATATCGACCTTTTAAAAGAGTTTTTTATAATATTATGGCAGAAGCAGTTAATGACAACTTAAGTAATCAAAGCAATCAATCATTACAAATATTAAAAGATAAAAGTGATATATTAATTAATAATTTTAATAACAAAGAAAAGTTACTTATCGACGATATCGAAAAAAATATAAAAAAAAATAATGATATTTTGATAGATATGCAAAATAAAGTTCATTTACTTCATGACCAAATGTATGATTTTGAAAAGAAATATGATTTTTTAAGAGATGAAAAACTATCTAATTTATATTTTGCCAAGAAAATAATATTAATTGGTACTAGTGAACATAGTAATATTGGTGATGCTGCCATAACTTATGGAGAATATGAGTTTATTAGGAAATACTTTAAGGACTATAAATTAATAGAAGTATCAACTTACGAATTTAGTGATACATTGCCTTATCTAGAAAATATTATAAATAATGATGATCTAATATTTTTACAAGGGGGCGGCAATTTAGGAAATAAGTTTAAAAATGAAGAAAATGTTCGAAGAATTATAATTGAAAACTTTCCAAATAATAAAATCATTATATTACCTCAAACAATTTATTTTAATGATGATAAGGAATTTGAAATAAGTAAAGAAATTTATAATAAACATCATAATCTAACTATATTTACTCGTGGACATATTAGCTTAGAAATTGCTAAAAAAAATTTTTTTAATGCAAAATGTTATGAGTCTTTGGATTTAGCACTAAACTTAAATTTTGATTATGGCTATAATCGTAATGGAATAATGTGTTGTTTAAGAGATTTAAACGATGAAAGCGGTTTAGATAAAAATAAGTATGAAGAAATATTAAAAATAATTAAGTCTGTTGATAATAATTATAGTTTTACTAATAATCTTTGGACAACAAATATCAAAAAAATCCAAAGAAACTATGTTGTGTACGAACAATTGAAAAATTTTGCAAGGCATAAATTAGTAGTTACCGATCGATTGCATGGTCTAATATTTTCTCTAATTACTAATACACCATGCATAGTAATAAGTGCTTTTAATCACAAATTAAAAGAATTTACTGAGATGTTAAAAGACAATAAAAGTATCATATTTATTGATAAAAATATTGATAAATTACCTGAAAGCATAGATAAATTTTTAAATAAAAAAAATATAGTTAAAAACGAATTTTCTAAAAATCTATTAATTACTGCAAAAATAATTTTAGAAGATAACAATAAATGAGGTAAATATGATTAAGTTTAGTATTATAGTTCCTGTTTATAATGTAGAAAATTATTTAAGAAAATGTTTAGATAGTATAGTAAATCAAACATGTCAAAACTATGAAGTAATAATTATCTGTGATAAGTGTAGTGATAATAGTGAAGTAATAGTTGATAAATATGTTAAAAAATATAAAAATTTTAGTAAAATTTTTGCTGAAAAAACAGGACTCAGTAAAGCACGAAATCTTGGTATTGAGGCTTCAAAAGGAGAATATATTTTGTTCTTAGATAGTGATGATTTTTTTGAAAAAACACTATTAGAAACAATAAATAACGAAATAAAAGGAAATCCTGATTTAATTCGTTTTCAAATTCAAGATATAGTTAATGATAAAATTATTAAGTATGAAGAAATTGGCTTTAATACTATTGATGGTATAAGTGCTTTTAATAAGATATTAAAATATCATTATATAGAAAATGCATGGAGTTATTGTTATAGTGCTAAATATTATAAAAAGAATAAATTTAAATTTATGGAAAATTGTATTGCTGAAGATTATGGCTTAATTCCTCTAGTGATTGCTAAAGCTAAAAAAGTAAAATCAATTTCTTATATTGGTTATAATTATGTAAAACGAAAAAATAGTTTAATGACAACTAATGACTATTCTAAAAAAATAAAAAAAATGGAGGATATGATTTTACAAGCTAATTTTCTAAAAAAAGAATTAGCAAATATTAATCCAAATAAAGATTTAATAGCTTTTATTAATAATTCACTAATTTATTATTCAACAAGGTTAAAATATAGAGATTTTAAGAAATATAATAAAATCTTAAAAATCAATAATTGTTACGTTCATTTAAAAGCTAAAACTATAAAATCAAAAATTAGGAATTTTCTTATAAAAAATAATGCATATTTATTTTATAATTATATTAAGAGGTGAAAATGGCAAAAATTAGTTTAATAGTTCCAGTATATAACACATCCAAATATCTTAGAAAATGTCTGGATTCTTTAATAACGCAAACATATAAAGATATTGAAATAATTGTCATTAATGATGGATCAATTGATAATTCTGAAGAGATAATAAAATTATATCGAGACAAAAGATTAAAATATATCAGTAAAAAAAACGAAGGTATTGGAAAAACTAGAAATTTAGGGATAGAAAATGCAACTGGAAATTATATTGCTTTTGTTGATTCAGATGATTATTTAGATAAAAATTTTTGTAAAAAAATGATAAAAAAAGCTGATGAAGATAATTGCGATATTGTAATATGCAATTATTTTGAAGATAGAAATGATAAATTAAAAAAAATAGAATTTGTAAACTTTAAAGATTCATCATTAAAAAGCAATCCAAGTTTAATTAATTTTATCAATTTAGGACCATGCAATAAAATTTATAAAATGAATATGATCAAAAAAAATAATATTAAATTTGAAGAAAATTTAAAATATGAAGATGCTCCATTTGTTATTAAATCATTATTAAATGCCAAAAAAATAGGAAAAATAGCCGACTTTTTGACATACTATGTTATACACGAAAAAAGTGAAACAACAATAAGAGACAAAAGAATATTTGATATTTTTAAAATCGTAGAAATAATTGTCAAGAATCTTAAAGAAGTTGATTATCCTAAAGAACCAATAATTAGTCTTATTGTTATGATTTTAACAGATTACACTATACAACAAAGATACATTAAAGATAAAAAAGATCGAGATACTTTTATAAATAAAGCATTTAAATATCTACACAAGCTAGATCCAAAATGGAGAAAATGTAATTATTTAAAAAGGTTTAATTATTTGAAAAGAATCGTAAAAACAAATAGAACATTAACAAAATTATATTGTAGCTTGTATAATTTTAGGCATAATTAAAGAAATTATGCTTTTTAAATACTATTAAATACGATATAATTAAAATATGTGAGGTAAAATATGAAAAAAAGAAGATTACTAGAAATATTTTTATTAACCTTACCATTATTAGACTTATTAACAAGTTTAAATAATAGAATGGTGGAAAATTTTTTATCAGTAGGAATGATTATTAAAGGATTAGCAATTATTATTGCTTATATTTATGTTTTTTTCTTATCTGCAAGTAAATTTAAAAAAGTATCGATTTTATATTATTCAGGAATTATAATATATATAGTTGGATATTTCTTATTTAAAAGTGATTTGTTAAATCTAAATTTTTTAGTAAGCGAGCTTAAATACATTTTAAAATTCATCTATTTTCCAGTATTAACATTTGCATTATTAAACATATTTGATGAAAGCGGTTTTGAAAAAGATAAGTTAGATAAAATAATGTTATGGAATTTAATATTTTATATTTTAATAATAATCATACCAACTATTTTAGATATTAATTTTAAATCTTATTCTAATAGCAGTTATGCTGGATCAGTAGGATGGTACTTTTCAGCAAATGAAGTATCAAGTATTTTATTATTACTTTTTCCTTTTATCTATGTATTATTAAAAAAACATAAAGTGATTTTTTCATTGCTTTTTATAACGAGTCTTTTTACAATTAGTTTAATTGGTACAAAAGTGACACTATTTGGTATTATTATCATTACATTCTTGATTTTCATAACAATAATTGTAAAAAAGAAAAAAATACTAAATAATATAGTAATAATATCTTTTAGTGCATTTTTAATAACAATAATCTATATGTCAGAAAACTATTCTGTAATGAATTTAAAAAATTCTATATCGGTAGAAGAAACACAAGAAACAATTGAAATAGAAAATGAAATTTCTAAATATTATGAAAAAAATAAATTTTTAAGCAGTATTAAAAATTTAGGCTCTATTTTACTTAGTGACCGCGACGTATATGCACTAAATTCTTATTATATTTATAGTGAAAATTACAGACCAAGTTATTTACTTTTTGGGATGGGATTTTCTAATACAGATCGAATTTCTAATTCTAGAGTAGAAAAATTAATAGAAATAGACTTTTTAGATATATTTTTTCATCTAGGATTATTAGCGATTTTCATAGTTGCTTTTCCATTTATTTATACGTTTATTATATATTTGAAAAAAAGAAAATCAGAAACAATTAAATTTAATACTAACATTTTCTTCTATTTAATGATAATATTTTTGACATTGGGAATATCATCTACCGCAGGACATACTTATCTTGCCCCAGCGGTATCTATTTATATATCAATTTATTTTATATATTTATTAAATGAAATCAAATCATTTGAAAAAAGGAAAATTAATGATAGCAAAATTACCATATTGGGTTTACATCTTGGCTATGGTGGGGTAGAAAATGCAATATCAAATATTGCTAATATGCTAGAAGAAAAATACGAAGTAGAAGTCATATCTTTATACCGTAAAAAAGAAGAGCCATTTAAATTTAATAAAAGAGTAAAAATCAAACATTTAATGAATATTACATCTAATAAAAATGAATTTAAAAAAGCCTTAAAAAATAAGCAAGGATTAAAAATATTAAAAGAGGGAATCAAATCAATATATATATTATTAAATAAGAATTATCTTTTAAAAAAAGCAATCATTAACAGTGACTCAAAAATAATAATTTCTACAAGATATTCTTTTAGTAAAATATTAAATAAATATGGTAGAGACAAAACAATAAAAATCCATCAAGAACATACCTATAATGTAAATTTACAATATATAAAAAAACTAAACTATTTACAGAATATAAATTATATTATGCCGGTAAGTAAATCAATATTACTAAAATATAAAGATAAAATAACCATTAATATGAAATACATTCCTCTAACATTAGATTATTATCCAAATAAATCAGAAATATCAGATCTTAATAATAACAATTTAATATCAATAGGACGATTAGAAAATGAAAAAGCAATGGACGAATTAATTTATATTATGAATGGATTAACAAAAAATAATAAAAATGTATTGTTAAATATTTATGGAGATGGATCAAATCATCAAAAATTAGAAAGTTTAATTAATGAATTTAAGCTAGAAAAAAATATTAAATTATGGGGATTCAAACCCAAAAAAGAAATTCAAGATGCATTAAAGCAATCAACTTTATATTTAATGACTTCTAAAGAAGAATCATTTGGATTGGTATTAATTGAAGCCATGAGTTTTGGAGTACCTTGCATAGCATATTCTAGTGCTGAAGGTGCAAAAGAAATAATAAAACCAAATACGGGGTATTTAATAGATAATAGAGATAGAAAAGAATATATTAACCAAATAGAAAACTATTTAAAATATTCAATAAGAGAAAAGCAAGAAATGGGCAGGAATGCAAGAAAAAATATAAATACTTACAAATTTGATACAGTGAAAAGAGAATGGATAAAATTCATTAATAATATAATAAAAAATTAAAAAAGGATGAATAAAATGAAGAAATATTTAAAAAAAATAACTGAAAAAACAAAACGAGAATATTTAGAAGAATTAAATGAAAAACTTCATAATAATACAAAATCTTTTATTATTACCGTAAATCCAGAAACTTTAATGTTAAGTAAAAAAAATATAGATATAAAAAATATTTTAGAAGATAAAAATAATTCTTTAGTTCCAGACGGAATTGCAGTGGTAAAGGCTTGTCAAAAGATAGGAATGAACGTACAAGAGCGAATTACTGGAATTGATTTATGTGAGTATCTATTATGCCTTGCTAATGAAAAAAAATATAGTCTAGCCTTATTTGGAGCAACTAAAGAAGTTTTAGAAAAGTTAATATTAAAAATAAAAAAAGAGTATCCTAATATTAAATTATTAGAATGCTCTAATGGTTATATAGAAAATAAAGAGCAAGAAATGAAAAAAATTATTGAGTTAAATCCTGATATATGCTTGGTAGCTTTAGGCATACCAGAACAAGAAATATTAATTTCTAAATATATAGAAAATGCTAAAAAGGGTATTTATATAGGTGTAGGAGGATCTTTAGATGTTTTAAGTGGAACCAAGAAGAGAGCTCCTGAGATATTCATAAAGCTTAATTTAGAGTGGCTTTATCGAATAATCAAGGAGCCAAAAAGGATAAAGAGATTCTGGAATAATAATATAAAATTTTTAATAGAAGTAAGGAAAAACAAATAAATAATATCCTTCTTTATTTTAAAAGATTTTACTCCACAGTAACAGATTTAGCAAGATTTCTAGGCTTATCCACATCTAAGCCTTTTTCTTTTGCAATAAAGTAAGCAATAAATTGTAAAGGTATAATAGCTAGAATAGGTGAGATAGTAGGATCGGTTTTAGGAATAGTAATAGTATTTTTATAATTTATTTCTTGATTAGTTATTAAAATAATATTTGCACCTCTAGATTTCACTTCTTCTAAGTTGCTCAAAGTTTTTCTGCTAATAGTGTTATCAGTAATAATTCCTATAACAAAAGTGCCATTTTCAATTAAGGCAATAGGTCCATGTTTTAATTCACCCGCTTGATAAGCTTCACTATGAATATAAGTTATTTCTTTTAACTTTAAAGAACCTTCTAAAGCTATATTATAATCATTTCCTCTACCAATATAAAATAAATCGGTTTCTTTTGCCATCATTTTAGCTATATCTTTATAGTATGCTTCATTTTCAAGCAATTTCCTCATGAGTATAGGAAGGTTTAATAATTCTTCTTTTAAGCTTTTGCTAATATTATCTAATATTTCGCTTATATAAATGGCTAAAGTTACTAACATACTAACTTGTGAGATATAAGCTTTGGTCGAAGCAACAGCAATTTCTGGACCAGCATAAGTATAAATAGTGTGATCTGCTTCTCTAGTAATAGAAGACTCAAATACATTAGTAATAGTAATCGTTTTAGCTCCATACTTTTTAGCTAGTTTTAAAGCCGCAATAGTATCTGCGGTTTCACCGGATTGACTGATAAAAATACATAAAGTATTTTGATTTATTACAGGGTTTTGATAGCGAAATTCACTAGCTACAACAACATTAACAGGAATTCTACATATTTTTTCAATTGCATACTTACCTGTTAAACCAGCATGCATAGCAGTACCACAAGCAACGATATAAATATTAGATAAGCTTTCCAAATATTCTTTAGATAAAGAAAAATTTAAAAATTGGATAGGGTGATCTTTTGTAACGATACCTCTTAAAGTATTTTCTAAAGCTTCTGGTTGCTCATGAATCTCTTTTAGCATATAATCTTCATAGCCCTTCTTATCAATAGTTTTCATATCTAAATCAATAGTTTTAGCCTTTTTTTTAATTTTTTTAAAATTAGCATCATAAAAAGTAATAGAATCATTTAAAAAAGCAACTTCTCCATCATTTAAAAAATAAAAATCTTTTGTATATTCAAGTATAGCTGGAATATCAGAAGCGATATAAATGCCAGAATTATTTTTCCCAAGCACAAGAGGACTATCCTTTTTCGCTGCTATAATAGTATTAGGAAGTAAAGGAGTAAGTATTAAGATAGCATAACTACCTTTAATATCACCTAAAACCTTTTTTAAAGCTGCAATTACATCATGTTCTTGAGCATAATAATATTCCAATAATAAAGGAATAACTTCCGTATCTGTATCAGATTGAAATTTAAAGTTATGACTAAGAAGAAATTTTTTTAATTCTAAATAATTCTCAATAATTCCATTATGAACAACAGCAAATTGTTTATTTTGACTAATATGAGGATGAGCGTTCTCTTTGCTAGGAATGCCATGAGTAGCCCATCTAGTATGAGCAATCCCAATGTTGCTGACTAAATCCTTAGCATCAAGAATTTTTTCCAAATTAGAAATTCTTCCTTTATCTTTTATAACTTTTATTTCCTTTTCGTGTAAAATAGCAACACCAGCCGAATCATAACCTCTATACTCTAATGTTTTTAAACCTTTAATTAACTTATCTATTGCACTTTCTTTTCCAATATATCCAACAATTCCACACATTTAAAATGCCTCCTCTATTTTTATAAATTTATCGTACTATAAAATAAAATTGAAGTCAAATTTTTAATTTAAAAAATGTCAAAAAGATGATAAAATAAATACATAGAATTAGGTGAATTTATGAAAACATTAAGCATTATAATAGGAAAACTAACCTGTTTTGCAGGTAAAATATTACATCGTGGAAGTTCGCTTCCGGGGAAACTCGCTTTAAAAATAGATAAAAGGATATTAAAGAAATTAAAATATCCTCCCATTAAATTAGTTGTAACTGGCTCATCTGGCAAAGGAAGTACAGCTAAGTTAATCGCCAATGTTTTAAAAGATAATGGCTATAAAATATGTTTTAATAGTGCTGGATCTAATTTAAAATGGGGAATTACAACAACTTGTATCAAAAACTGTAATTTATTAGGAAAAATAAAAAAAGATGTTCTAGTTTTAGAAGTTGATGAAAGATATACAAAAGAAATCTTTAAAGATATTAATCCTAATTATTTAATAGTTACCAACCTAACAAAAGATCAACCACCAAGACAATATAATGTAGATATTATTTTAGATGAAATTAAACAAAACTTGCCTCAAGACACCACCATAATTACAACAATGGATGAACCCTATTTAAGAAATTTTAGTCTAGATTTACCAAACAATAATATATACTATAGTATTAGTAAAAATAAATATTCATATCAGAAGCAATTATTTGAAAATTTAAATACTTACTATTGTTTAAAATGTGGGACTAAATTAGAGTATGAATACTATAATTTTGAAACATTAGGAAAATATAAATGTCTAAATTGTGATTTTAAATGGGAAGAACCAAAAGTGATAGGTAATAATTTAAATTTAGAAAAAGGCACGATAGAAATAGATGGAAGAGAATTAAGCATAGGTGAAGACATGTTATTTCAAGCTTATAATACTTTAGCTAGCTATACATTTTTAAAAGAAATAGGGTTAGATAGTGATGAGATTATAAATAGTATAAATAAATGGAACCATAACCAGAATTATGAATTTATAAAAAATGAAAAGTTCTATAAAGCTTTAAATTGTAAGGCAGAAAATGCTACAACCTATAATGCTTGTGTCTATAAAGTTTATTTAGATAAAGATTTAAAAGATGTGGTAATTGGTTGGAAAGAAATAAGTAGAAGATATAATCATTTTGATATATCATGGTTATATGATGTTGAGTTTGAATTATTAAATAATAAAACATTAAATAAAATCTATGCAGTAGGAATTGATAAAGAAAATATTAAAAAACGTTTGTTATTAGCGGGTATAGTCGAAGAAAAAATTATTACAGCAAATAGTCTAGATGAAATAAAAAAAGAAATTATGAATAGCGAAGCAAATAAAATATATGGAATTTTAAACTTTGATTATATGGAACCATTTAATAACACTTTTAAGGAGGATATAAGATGATCACAATTGCAACTCTTTATTCAAATGAACTAGCTTTATATGGTGAAAATGGTAATATAAAAGCATTAATATATGCCTTAGAAAAAGAAAATATCAAATATAAATTAATTCAAGTAGAAAAAGAAGATAAATTAGATTTTTCTAAATATAATTTTGTTTATTTAGGCAGTGGAAGAGCAAAATATCTAGAAGAAATAAAAAAACGTTTGTTACCATATAAAGATGAAATTCTAGAATATATTGAAAATGATAATATTTTACTAGCAACGGGAAATGCAATAAGTATTTTAGATTTTTTAGAATTATATGAAGTAAAATTATATGAAAAAAGAAAAGTGTATGATGTTGATGCCACAACATCTTTATGCAAAGGGAATATTAAAGGGTTTCAAAATACAGAATATTTAATTAAAACAACGAAAAATATCATGTTTAATATAAATAATGGAGTAGGAAATAATGAAACTATGATGGAAGGATTTCAATATAAGAATTTATATGCAACATCTATTATAGGTCCGCTACTAGCTAGAAATGACAATTTAAACCAATATTTTATTGAAATAATAAAACAAAAACTTAAGTCATAAGAAACTTAAGTTTATTTATTTTTTTTTAAATTTTTATTAATAAGTCTAACTTTAACTCCTTTTTTTCTAGCAAATGTTTTCTTAACACCTTTAGGTAAATTAGCTTTATAAGTTTTCATACATCCACCTCCTATAAACCTGCTTAGCTAATTATATCACTAAGTAGATAAAATGCCAATAAAAATCGAATTCTTGACAATTACTAAAGTGAATTATATAATAAAAATAGGTTTAAATGGAGTGATGAAATGAATATAGCACTAGGTATTTTGTTACCTTTTTTAGGAACAACCCTAGGGGCCGCATGTGTTTATCTTTTAAAAGATAAATTAAATAATAGATTAGAAAAATTTCTTTTAGGATTTGCATCAGGTGTAATGATATCGGCTTCCGTATGGTCTTTATTGATCCCATCAATGGATATGGCAGAAAGTAATGGAACGATTGCTTGGCTTCCGGCCGCAGTTGGGTTCATATTAGGAGTATTATTCTTATTATTGCTAGATTATATAATACCCCATTTACATAAAGATGCTACAAAATCAGAAGGGCCAAAAAGTAAGTTATCAAAAATCACCAAATTAATCTTAGCTGTAACTTTGCATAATATACCAGAAGGAATGGCTGTTGGCGTAGTGTTTGCAGGAGCTATTGCTGAAAATAGTGTTGTTACAATTTCTGGGGCTATTGCTCTAAGTATTGGAATATCTATTCAAAATTTTCCAGAGGGAGCAATTATTTCTCTACCGTTAAAAGCAGAAGGGAAAAGCAAAAACAAAGCTTTCTTATATGGAACTTTATCAGGAATAGTAGAACCAATTGGAGCAGTATTAACCATTCTTTTAGCATCAATTATAACACCAATATTACCATATCTACTTGCTTTTGCAGCTGGAGCTATGATTTATGTTGTAATAGAAGAATTAATACCTGACGCTAAAAATAGTAATCATTCAAATTTAACCATAATTGGAGTCACATTTGGTTTTGTATTAATGATGATTTTAGATGTAGCTCTAGGATAGGAGGAAAAAATGTTAGAACTAAAAAATATTAACTTTAAAAGAGATAATAAAGTAATTTTAAATGATATAAATTTAGTATTAGAGAGTGATAAATTTTATTGTATAACTGGTCCAAATGGAAGTGGGAAATCCACTTTAGCGAAAGTAATAATGGGATTAGTAACACCAGATTCGGGAAAAATAATTCTTAATGGAGAAGATATTACTGATTTAACAGTAAATGAACGTGCCAAATTAGGAATTGGCTTTGCTTTTCAACAACCAGTAACTTTTAAAGGATTAACTGTTTTTGATTTATTAAAAATAGCAACCGGAAAAGAAGTAAACAAAAAGGAAGCATGTGATATTTTATCTAAAGTTGGATTATGTGCCAAGGAATATATTGATCGTGAACTAAATAATTCATTATCTGGAGGAGAATTAAAGCGAATAGAAATTGCTACCATTATAGCAAGACAACCAGAATTATCCATATTTGATGAACCAGAAGCAGGAATTGATTTATGGAGTTTTAAGTATTTAACTGGAATTTTTAAAGAAATAGGAACCAAAGCCAAAGGAACAACGATTGTAATTTCTCATCAAGAGCGTATTTTATCTATTGCTGATCAAATTATATTGTTAGAATCAGGGAAAATAAAAGAAGTAGGAAATAAAGAGACGATGTTAAATAATATTTTAGCCTCTGATTGTTTAAAAGGAGGGCAAAATGAATAATTTAGATAAAGAACTCTTAAAAAAAGTTAGTGAAAATTTTGATGAAAATAAAGAAGTATATAATATTCGTAAAAATGGGAAAAGTATTGAAAAAAAAGTGAATAGTTATATTGATATTGTCAATAAAGAAGACAAAAGTGGAATAGATATTTATGTAAAAGAAAATACATTATTTGGAATCATTCATATTCCTGTTATTATAACGGAAAGTGGCCTAACAGATGTTGTGTATAATGATTTTCATATTGGAAAAAATGCCAATGTTATTATTTTTGCAGGATGTGGTATTCATAATGATTTACATAAAGATTCTGAGCATGATGGAATTCATAGATTTTTCTTAGAAGAGGGAGCAAAAGTAAAATATGTAGAGAAACACTATGGAGAAGGAAAAGGCAGAGGAAAAAGAGTGCTAAACCCAACTACAGAGATTTACATGAAAAAGGGTTCAACGATGAATATGGATAGTGTTCAAATAAAAGGAGTAGATAATACTTTAAGAGTAACAAAAGCAGTATTAGAAGAAGATACAACGTTAGAAATATCCGAAAAAATATTAACAACTGGTAAAGAAAAAGCCAAGACAGAATTTGTTGTTGACTTAAACGGTGAAAATGCGAGCGTTCATGTAACAAGTAGAAGTGTTGCGGAGGGTTCATCTTATCAAGAATTTATTTCTAATGTTACAGGGAATACTAAATGTTATGCTCATATTGAATGTGATGCAATCATTAAAGATGAAGGCAAAGTAAAAGCAATACCAGAAATATATGCAAAAAATATTGATGCTAATTTAATCCATGAAGCTGCGATTGGTAAAATTGCTGGTGAACAACTAAAGAAATTAATGACACTAGGATTAAATGAAAAAGAAGCCGAAGAAGTTATAATTAAAGGCTTTTTAAAATAACATATGTGTAAAGTAACGTATGTTTTTTTCTAATATAGACATCTTTTTGTTATAATAGTAAGCAAGGTGTATACAAATGAAAAAGCACTATGAAGTAATTATTATAGGAGCAGGGCCATCAGGGTTAAGTACAGCTCTAAATCTTATCAAAAATGAAATAAAAAATATTTTAGTAATAGAACAAAAAGAATTTCCACGATATAAATGTTGTGCGGGTTACATTACAAATAGAACAAAAAAAGAATATGAACAACTAGGATTAAAAATAAATGAATGTCATTATCGTTTAATTGAAAATTTCAAAATATTTTACCAATATCAAGAGAGACAAAAAATTGTGAATAAGTTTTTATTTACTAACAAAGATATAGATAGGATAGAATTAGATTATGCTTTTTATAAATTAGCCAAAGAAAAAGGAATAGAAATAAAAGAAAATAGTCACATTGTAAATCATAATATAGCAAAAGACTTAATTAAAACAAACCAAAATGAAGAATTTACTTATAATAATCTTGTTTTTGCAGATGGAACTTCTGGATATGGAGCTAAATATCAAAAAAAATCTAAGAAAAATATAGCTTTTCAGCTAATTTTAAATACCGATAGAAAAGATGGGATTGAAATTCATTTTGGAGTAACTTCTCATGGATATGGTTGGGTAAGTACTTATAAAGGAATTACCAATATTGGTTTAACAGATGTTTATAATTCTAAGTTAAATTATCAACAAATCTTTAAAAACTATTTAAAAAATATTGGAATAAAAGCAGACATCAAAAAACTAACAGGAGCATTTACTCCGATTGGTTTGAGAAAATCAATAATAAATAAAAATATTTACTTTGTTGGAGATGCAGTAGGAGGGTGTGATCCTTTAACTTTATCTGGACTAAGATATAGTTTATATACAGGGGAAAAATGTGCCGAATCCATTTTTAAAAAGAATAAAAGAATATATAAAAGATGTATTTTCAAACTAAAAGTAAAATTTATTTTAATGCAAATCATATTAAAGATTTTCTATTTAAAAGGTGTATTATTTCTTATCTTTAAGATAGGATGTCGTTTTTTTCATTCTTTAATATCTTTTGTTTTCAATCACTTTTTTATCAACAAAAAATAACTAGACAAATATCTAGTTACTTTTCATTTCAAATAAAATATCTCTAAGTTCCATTGCTCTTTCAAAATCTAAGTTTTTAGCTGCCTCATGCATTTCTTCTTCAATTGTAGCTAAAACATTTTCTTTTTCCTTTTTAGTCATTTTTGGTTTTTTAGCTTTATTTTCAATTTCATTAGAAATCACTTCTTTAATTTCTTTTGAAATAGTTTTAGGTATAATATGGTGTTCTAAATTATATTGTTCTTGAATCTCACGACGTCTAGCGGTTTCTTTGATTGCTAAATCCATCGCTTCACTTATTGTATCAGCATACATAATAACATGACCCGAAGCATTTCTAGCGCAACGTCCGATAGTTTGAATAAGACTTCTTTCGCTTCGTAAGAATCCTTGCTTATCCGCATCTAGTATACAAATCAAACTAACTTCTGGAATATCAAGACCTTCTCTTAAAAGATTAATACCAACTACACAATCATAAACACCTAAACGTAATTCTCTAATAATTTTAAGACGCTCTAAAGTTTTAATTTCGCTATGTAAATAAGCTACTTTGATACCCATTTCTTTTAAGTAATTTGTTAATTCTTCACTCATACGAATTGTAAGAGTAGTAATCAATACTCTTTCATTTTTATCAATTTTTTCTTTTATTTGACTAATAATATCATCGATTTGTCCTTCAGTAGGTTTAACTTCAATAGTAGGGTCAAGTAATCCGGTAGGACGAATAATTTGTTCTACATATTCACCATTCGTGTGTTCAAGCTCATAATCTCCAGGAGTAGCAGATACATAGATTGCTTGATTAATTTTACTTTCAAATTCAGAAAAATTTAAAGGACGGTTATCTAAAGCACTAGGAAGACGAAACCCGTAATCAACAAGTGTTTGTTTACGCATTCTGTCTCCATTATACATACCTCGAACTTGAGGAAGGGTAACGTGAGATTCATCTACAACCAGTAAAAAATCTTTAGGAAAGAAATCAATCAAACAAGTAGGAGTTTCACCTTCTCCTCGTAAAGCGAGATGCCTTGAATAATTTTCTACCCCATTACAAAAACCGGTTTCTTTTAACATTTCTAAATCATAGTTAGTTCTTTCTCGTAACCTTTGTTCTTCTAATAATTTACCCTCACTTTTTAAGACTTTGAGACGATCTTCTAATTCACTTTCAATTCTTTTAACTGCTTCTTCTAACTTTTCAGGACTAGTAACAAAGTGACTAGCAGGTGAGATAGTAATAGTTTTTTTATCACTAACAATAACACCAGTTACCGGATCGAAAGTACAAATTCGATCAATTTCATCACCAAAAAGTTCAATGCGAATACCATGAGCATGTTCATTGGCTGGAATAACATCGATAATATCTCCACGAGAGCGAAAAGTTCCGCGGTGAAAATCTAAATCATTTCTTTCATAAGTCATATCAACTAAATGATTAATAATATCATTCCTTTTAATCTGCTGTCCAACATTTAAAATAAGCATAGACTTTTCATATTCTTCTTTTTCGCCAATACCGTATATGCAAGAAACACTAGCTACAACAATTACATCTTTATAATTAATAAGGGCACTAGTAGCACCATGCCTAAGTTCATCAATTTCATCATTAATAGAAGCATCTTTCTCGATATAAGTATCACTAGAAGGAACATATGCTTCTGGTTGATAATAATCGTAATAAGAGACAAAATATTCTACATGATTTTCAGGGAATAACTCCTTGAATTCCGTATATAATTGTCCAGCGAGGGTTTTATTATGAGCTAAAACTAACGTTGGTTTATTCACTTTTTGAATAACATTGGCAATAGTAAAAGTTTTGCCAGTACCTGTAGCTCCCAGTAAAACATGTTCTTTCTTACCATTTTTAATTTCTTCTACTAACTTTTCTATCGCTTGTGGTTGATCCCCATTAGGTTCATATTTTGATACTAATTTAAACATTTTTAACTCCTTTCTAAAATTTATTATGATTACTCTCAGCCAAAAAATTCGTGTAATTCAAATAATATTAGCATAAAAAAATAGGCTATCTTAAGCTTTACACGAATGAAAGTCACAAATTTATTTTTTGAACTAATAATACATAATAAAATTAAATGGTATTAAATAATATTAGACAAATATATTTTAGCATTTATTCTATATAAAAACAAGAAAACACATTTATATTTTCTTGTTAGATTAGCATAATCTTGAAATCATAAAAATTTGTTAAATATTATCTAATAAATTAAAACTTTCAAAAATATAACGACCATCGACTTTTTTAAAAACATATTGATAAGTACTAGCTTCATCAAGGTAATCATCAATATTAATACCCATACTTTCTCCGGGCTTTATGTCATAAATTTTAATAATCTTTTTATCTGTTATATTATTATAAATGGTAATATGAGAAATTTCAGAATCAAAATCGTAATAAACATATAAAGATTTTTCTAAAATTATAATTTTATCATCTTCCTCTATTGCACTAGTTATTTTGCGATAAAATTTTTCATTCATATTTCCACCACAACCATGCAAGAATTCATATTGCTGTAAATTCTCATTATAATCGAACCCACCATGACCTCCTGAAAGAACATAAACATTATCGTGCTTAAAAGATATATTATCTCCAAAAATTTTATAAACATATTCTTCTACAATATCTTTTGAGATAGATTCAATAAACTCATTTTGTTCATTAAGATGATTATTGATCGATATAGATAATATATACTGATTTTCAAATGCATTGGGATTTCCATAAAGATTTTTCAATATAGTGGCATCATCGGAAGGGGTAGCCATCTCATATAAAGATTGTACTTCTTCTGAATTGATATCTAATTTTATAGAAGAACTTCCACACCCTGTAGATAATAAAATCATAATAAAAATCACTAATATTCTCATTGCTCACACTCCATAATTATTCTATAAAGAAATTGTACAGTGCTTTTTTTAATTTACAATTAATTGCATTTAAATTGTAAAAAGTAAAAGTCTTACAAACAATTTTTAGTTATTATTTATGTTATTAAGTAAAATAAATATGATATTCAACTAGTCTTATAAAAAATATTAATCCTATCACTATAAATATTAAATTTAAAGTCAATAACTAAAAAGAAGTAATGGTTTATTTTGAAGATACTTTTTAAAATTAAAAATAATGATTAAAGTTATAGCGATTAGCAATCAAGCCATAAACAATAATACAAATTCCGTATAAACAACCATTAAATATATCATAAAATTTTCTTAGCGAAAATATTAACTAGTACTTATCAAATTACTTATCAAAATGAAGAGCCATAAAAAAATAATAATTATAGTGCCTATAGTAATAGTAGTAAATATATCAACATTAGAATCAGATTCTTTAGGCTTATTTGAAATTAAACCTTCTATTGGCAATATTTTTCCACCTGGGACTCTATTAATCACAAATTTCTCTGAAAAATTTCTAATATATTCATTTTCTAAATTATAAAGCTCTTTACTTTTAGCTACAAATATTCTTGTCGTATCAAGAGCTCTAAAACTATCTATTGACAATTTAGAGTTCTCAACATTATTCATAGGAAATAATAATCGATCAAATTGCTTTTTCTTAGACCAATGTTGTTTAATCCTCTTTCCTATATTTTCTGTAGTACCAATATACAACTGTTTATATTTATCTAAAATCATAATATAATAACCTGAGACGTCATTTAATTCATTTATATTTGTAATTTCTTCAAAATTTTTATATTTTAGTAAAAATGAAGATATTTCATTTTGAAACTCCTTTAAATCTAATTTATTATATCTTTCCATATTTATATCAAAATTCAATAAGCATTTTTGCTGATATTCTTTACACCAATGTTCAGTATAAATTCGAGATTCTATATTTTCATATTCGACATTACTCATAATTATTTTAAAAGAACTTTTTCTATTAATTTCTGCATAATTTTCTCTATTTAAAAAACTATTTTCTCTTACCTTTATACCAAAATGTTCTATCATACATAACCTCTTTTCTACTTCAAGATAGACTATTTTTTAAAACAAAATAACCATAAATAATAGCTTTTTCGTAAAAATTATATCATAAAAAAACAGTTATATTTTGAATATTTAAAATGATTTACATTTATTTTATAAAAAGATTAAATATAAAGAGAATTTTTATAAAGTTACAAAAAACAGGAATTTGACAAAAAGTTATCCTGTTTATAACTGACTATAAAAAATTATAAAGTAGTAAAGGTTTTACAAACAATTTTCCACTCATTATTTATCTTCATTAAATGAAATAAATCTAATACTTGACTAGCTCCATAAAAATTATCAACATAGATAGAAGCAGTAGCAACACTATTATGAATATCAATATTTTTTAAAACCATAGTACATGAAATATTTTGTTCTTTCATAGAAGGCTTAGATTCTAAGTCAGCATAAAATATTTCTGGTGTTCCGAGTACAGGGGCATCACCAAGATAGCCATACATACTAGCACTTTCATGAAAAATACTTTTTAATGTATTTGTATCTGCCTCACTAACTGCTAGAAAATAATTGTCAATCAATTTTTTAATTTGTTCATAATCATTATAATTCATAAATATCCTCCACTAAAATTATATCATGAAAAAATAGAAATAGACAATAATTAAAAAGGATTGAAAAAAAGGCTTCTAGTCCTATAAAATATTTAGAAGTAAATGCAGAATTATTACCTAATTTAGGAAAAGTTACAAAAAACTACATTATAAATGTTTCCATAACCAATGTAATTATTCTAATGGATATAAAGCCACTAATTTTTCATATATTATTTTGATTGATAATGAAGAATAAAGATATAATTAGTAAAATAAGTAAAAGTAATAGTTATATCCCAAGAAATGATAATAACAATTTGTAATTCTACAGCACGATCTAGAATAATAACTAAAAGATCATATTTCATAACAAGATTAATAATATTTAATTAATAAATTAGATAATCGATAATCTTTTTGTTGTATGCAATATGACATAATTATACAAAAAAGATAAGAAAAAAGGAAGTTAATTCTTTTAAAATCAAGATTTTCTGATATAATAAGTTTAGGTGAAATGCATGAAGAAGAAATTTAGCTCAATATTCTATCTTAGCTTTTTAGTAATTTATTTAGAAGTACTAACCAAAATATTTATTACTAAGAGTTTTAATGGAATTTTTTTAACTCTATTATTTAGTATTCCTTTGATATTAATTTTATATTTATTAGGGAATATATTTAAAAATAAAGGCAATAAAGTTATGATTTATTCCCTAAGTACAATATTAATCCTATATTATTGTTTTCAATTCTTTTTCCATCGATTATTTAGTAATATTTTTTCATTTAATACCATAGGACTAGCTAGCAATGCTTTAGATTTTACAAACATTATAGTTGACGTAGTATTAAAAAATATATGGGTTGTCATATTATTTTTTGTACCCCTTATTTTATTATTCAATTTCCGTAAAAGAATAAACTTTGAAAGAACAGATTGGAGAAAACTAATAATTTGTTTTTCTATTATATTGATATCTTGGGGAATTTCACTATTATGTTTAGAAATAAATAAAAAGGAAACATATTCTGCTTATAATTTATATTATAATATCAATAGTGAAACAAAAACAGTAGAGACTTTTGGTTTATTTACTTATACTAGACTAGATATAAAAAGGGTTATATTTGGTTTTGAAGAGAAATTAACTGGAAAAGAAGAACCAGACATACCAAAAGATGAAGAAATAGATGAGCCAGAAGAAGAAGTAACTTATAATGAAATAGCTATTGATTTTGATAGTTTAATTTCAAGTGAATTCAATGAAACAATTAAAAATATGTTAGAATATTTTAAAAATAGTGAGTCTACCAATAAAAATGAATATACAGGTATGTTTAAAGGAAAGAATTTAATCTTTCTTTTAGCAGAAGGCTTTAATATGATTGCTGTCGATCAAGAACTAACACCAACCCTTTACCAATTAACGCATGAAGGATTTGTCTTTAATAATTTTTATTCACCAGTATTTTTAAGTACAACAGGAGGAGAATTTCAAGCTACAACAGGACTTATTCCAACTCAATCCATTTTATCTGATTGGAAAAAGTCAGAGCCTACTATTTCTTATGCGCTAGGGAATGCCTTTACGCCACTAGGATATAATGCAAATAGTTATCATAACTGGACGTATACTTATTATAGTCGCCAAAAAACAATGAAAACCCTAGGATTTAATTCTTATATGGGCTGTGGAAATGGAATGGAAGATATGATTAATTGTAGTTGGCTACCAAGTGATATTGATATGATTAATAAAACATTTCCACTTTATAAAGATAACACTCCTTTTGTAACTTATTATGTAACTGTATCAGGGCATGCACCTTATGCATATAATTCAACAGGGAATTCGATTGCTTTAAAAAATAAAGATTTAGTAGCAGATCTTCCATACTCAAATAATGTAAAAGCTTATTTAGCAACTCAGATAGAGTTAGATCGAGCATTAGAAACTTTAATTAACAGTTTAAAAGAAGCTGGTATACTAGAAGATACAGTAATCGCTTTAGTAGGGGATCATTATCCATATACATTAACAATAGATGAAATAAATGAAATTAGTGATTATGAAAGAGACGAAATAGTAGAAGTAAATCGAAGTAATTTTATTATATGGAATAGTGAAATGGAAACTATAGAAGTAGATAAAGTGGGAAGTCAAATTGACGTTCTACCAACTCTTTTAAATCTTTTTGGGATTGAATATGATTCAAGATTAATAGTAGGAAAAGATATTTTAAGTGATACACCAGGACTAGCTATATTTTCTGATCGAAGTTGGGTAAGCGATTATGGAACTTATAAAAAGGGGAAATTTACGTTAAAAGAAGGAAAAACGCTTAATAATATAGATGAATATGTAAATGAAATGAATAATTTAGTATCCAATCGATTTACTTTAAGTGCAAATATAATAAAATATAATATGTATGAATATCTTTTAAAATAAATTGGTAAAAAGAGGGTAAATAAAATAAAAGAAAGAGAATAAAATAAAAATATGTACAACAGGTATTACTTATGTACATATTTTCTTTGATCTCAATCTAATATTATAAGTATTAACGATTTCAAGGAGTAATATCTAAAAAGAAGCTAAAGCGATTTGAGCTTCTTTTTGTTTTAACTATCAGATTTTTAATTAAAAATAAGAAGTTTTGACAACTTTTGTCGAAAAGTCTTTATCAAAGTAAAAAGTGTGTTATGATAAAGGCACGGTGATAGAATGAAAGAGGAAATTTTAATTAGTGATATTATTAAAAATGTAGATGAGTTATTATTATATTTAGAAGTATATTTTACAATAAAAAACATCAATAAAATATAAAAGAATAAAAAATATTTAAAATACCTATTCTTAAATTAAAACTAATTTATAATTAAAAAATCAATATTTTTATTTCTTTTACGTGTTAGAAATCTCATATTTAAAAGATGCTAATTTTCTTATGAAAAGTAAAATAGAAACTGCAAAATAATTATAGGAGAATAAATAGAAATTAGCATCTTTTAGAAAAAAAGAAATTAGTGTATAATAAAATAAGAAATGAGTGATGAAATGGATCCTATTATGTTTTCATTATTTGGAATAGAAATTCATTGGTATTCCATTCTAATATTAATTGGAATTATTATTGGTTTAATTATACTCGAAAAAGAAGCTAAAAAGTTCAAATATCCCAAAGAATTAATATTTAATATTTGTTTCTGGGCTATAATTTTTGGGATTATAGGTGCGAGGATATACTACGTAATATTTAATTTTTCTTATTATCAAAATAATTTATTAGAAATATTTGCGATATGGAATGGCGGATTAGCTATACATGGAGGAATAATTGCGGGGGTAATAACAGTTATTTTCTTTGCTAAAAAATATCATTTAAATTTTCTAAAATTGTTAGATATGGCAGCACCAAGTTTGATTTTAGCTCAAGCAATTGGAAGATGGGGGAACTTTTTTAATGGTGAAGCTCATGGGATAGCAATTTCTTTAAGTAAGTTACAAGATTTATTAGTACCTAATTTTATAATTGAAGGTATGAATATAGGGGGAATTTACTATCTGCCAACCTTTTATTTTGAATCTTTATGGTGTTTATTAGGATTTATTATTTTAATAATCATTAGAAAAATGAAATATATTAAAATCGGAGCTACCACAAGTATTTATTTAATGTGGTATAGCTTTGGAAGGTTTTTTATTGAAGCATGGCGAACAGATTCTCTAATGATAGGAGGCTTTAAAGTAGCCCAAATTATTTCTGTTATGTTATTCATAACTGGATTAGTATATTTAATATATTTAAGTAGAAAAGGAAAATATGAAGAGTTATATAATGATATAAATGCCAAAAGAATTGCTAAAAAGGAGAAAAAATAATGTATGATTTAATTATAATTGGAATGGGGATATCTGGGGTAAGTGCTGGAATATATGCGAAAAGAGCAGGACTTAAAGTTCTTTTGTTAGAAGGGAGTACTCCTGGAGGAACCCTAAATCAAATTAACAAAGTGGATAATTATCCGGGGATCATTTCGGTAAGTGGACCCGATTTTGCATATAACCTATTTGAAGAAGTAAATAAAATGCAAATAGAGTATAAACTTGAAAAAGTAACAGACGTTATTTTAGATGAAATAAAAGTAATAAAAACTACTAAAAATGTTTATGAAGCTAAGAATTTACTAATTGCTAGTGGAAGAAGGCCAAAATTATTAGGACTTGCTGATGAAGAGAAATTCTTAGGTAAAGGAATAAGTACCTGTGCATTATGTGATGGCACTTTATATAAAAATCAAGATATAGCAGTAATTGGTGGGGGATCTAGTGCTTTAAGTGAGGCCTTATATCTTTCAAATATTGTGAATAAAGTATATCTTATCCACAGAAGAGAAGAATTTCGAGGTGAAGATACTCTAATAAAAGCGGTAAAAGAAAAAAATAACATTGAATTAATTTTAAATAATGAAGTAAAGAAATTAAAAATAGAAGAAGATACTTTAAAGGGAGTTATTTTAAAAGATGATCGAGAACTTTTAGTAAAAGGAATATTTATTTATGTAGGATTTATTCCTAATACTGATTTTTTAGTAAATACCGATGTTAAATTAGAAAATGGTTATATTGTGATAAATGCAGAGCACGAAACAAATATAAAAGGTATATACGCTAGTGGTGATGTAACCAAAAAAGAAATATATCAACTGATAAATGCTGCTAGTGAAGGAGCAGAAGCAGTAATATATTTAAGTAAATAAAAAACTGTTCAAGTAAAAAGTTTTGTGATATACTTAAATATAATCAGAGGTGGAAGTATGAAAAAGAAATTAAAAAAGAAAAATTTAATAATACTTATTATAATAGGAATTTTGCTAATTGGAGGAATCACGACAACAGCTATATTTTTAGCCAAGGATAATTCTAGTAGTGAGACATCTAAAAATAAAGATAAAGGAAAGGATAAAGATAAAGACGTATCAGAAGTAGAAATTGTAGACTTAGATAGTACTTCAAGACCATATGCAGTTATGATTAATAATATTGGAGCTGCAAGACCATATCATACGGGCTTACAAGATGCTTATTTAGTATATGAGATAGTAGTAGAAGGTGGAATTACTAGATATTTAGCTTTATTTAAAGATAAACAAAATGAAACTGTTGGAAATGTTCGTAGTGCAAGACATTATTACCTAGATTATGTTTTAGAAAATGATGCATACTATGTTCACTGGGGATGGTCACCACAAGCAGAAAGTGATATTTCAAGTTTAAAGATTAATAATTTAAATGGATTAACTTATGGTTCTCCTTATTTCTTTAGAAAAAATATAAGTGGCATAAGTACAGAACATAAAGCTTTTACTAATTTAAAAGAGCTATCTAGTTTAGTAGATAAATTAGGATATCGCAAAGAAACAAATAAAGATTTGTTATTAAATTATAGTGCTACATCAGTAACTCTACCAGAAGAAGAACAATTAAATGCTACCAATGTTGATTTAAAATATTCGGGAAGTTCCATTACAAATTATGTCTATGATAGTGAAGCAAAAGTGTATAAACAATTTGTAAATGATAAAGCTCATACTGATTATGAAACAAAAAATCAATATACAGTAAAAAATATTATTACTTATCAAGTAGGAAATAAAACGATAGCTGGAGATGAAAAAGGTCGTCAAGATTTAGATAATATTGGTAGTGGTAAAGGATATTTCATCACAGAAGGAAGAGCCATTCCAATAACTTGGGAAAAAAAGAGTAGATCGGCTCAAACCATATATCGCTATCAAGATGGAACAGAAATAACTGTTAATGATGGGAATACATGGATTCATATTGTACCTAAAAGTGGTAGTATAAGTATTTCATAATCTTTTGCATAGAATTAAAATAGGAGGTTCTAATGGATACATTAATTGATTTTTTATTAAATAATTATATTTGGTTTTTAGTAATTTCTCTTATTTTAATTTTTGCCTTAATTGGTTATTTAGTAGATGCAAGTACTAATAAAGAAGAAAAAAAGAAAAAAGTAACGCCAATTGCACCTATTAAAGAAGATAAAAAAATAACAGTTCATCCTTCCGTAGAAGTCTATACAAATGATGAATTTGATGATCCGTTAATTAAAGATAAAAATGCTTAAAGGCATTTTTTTAACTTAAATAAAAACTTTTAATTTTTCCTTTCAGTATAAACAAAATTTCTTCCATTTCATCATACCAATTTTCTAAAATTACAGAATAATTTATATTATTTGAACCAAATTTAGTGTCATAAACAAATTCTCTGAAATCTTCTAACCAATGAATAATATTTGCAAGAACATATTCATCCTCTTCCTCTAGTTGCCAAAAAGGAAAAGTGATCCAAAACCGCATATCAGAACAAGTGAACATTGCATTATAAATTGCTCTATAATTATCATTTATAAGTATCTTAAAAAGTTTTGTATAATAAAAAATATATGGGGGATTTTTAAAACATAGCTTTTGATAAGCCAAGCAAATATCAACGAGTGAAGATGATAGATTAATTTTAAAAATACTATAAATATTTTTCATACAAACCACCTATTTGTGCATATTATAATAAAAAAATCTTTTAATGTAAATATACATTTTATTTATTTACTTTTAAAGAAAGATTCGCTATAATATTAAACGGAGGTAATATATATGGAATTAAAAGGTTCAAGAACAGAAGCTAATTTAATGGCTGCTTTTGCTGGTGAATCACAAGCAAGAAATAAATATACATTCTATGCTTCACAAGCTAAAAAGGATGGATATGAACAAATCGCAGCTATTTTTGAAGAAACTGCTAACAATGAAAAAGAACATGCAAAAATGTGGTTTAAAGAATTACATGGAGGAAAAGTTCCAGATACATTAACAAATCTTAAAGATGCTGCTGAAGGAGAAAACTATGAATGGACAGAAATGTACAAAGAATTTGCTGAAGTAGCTCGTGAAGAGGGATTTGACCGTATTGCTAATCTTTTTGAAGGTGTAGCAGCAATAGAAAAACATCACGAAGATAGATACTTAAAATTAGTAGGAAATATTGATGAACATTTAGTATTTGCTCGTGGTGAAGAAATGGTATGGGTATGTCGTAATTGTGGACATGTATATGTTGGCGCTGAAGCTCCAAAAGTATGCCCAGTATGTGCTCATCCACAAAGTTTTATGGAACTTAAAGCAGAGAACTATTAATTTAGTTCTTTTTTAGTGATAATATTACTATTAAATACAAATAGGAAAGTAATAATAATTGCTATTTAAGCAAAACTTTATTTAAAAATAAAAGTAATTTTACAAAAGATCAAGCTTGTTTTTTTTCAAAGTAATGCTATAATAATAGGCCAATGGAGTAATTATTATGAATAGTCAAATGTTAGAAGATTTTTTAAATTTATTACCAGAAGAATTTAAAGAAAATGAAATATTTAATTCCATCATGGAACTTTTAAAAAAAGAATTAGAGGAAAATGCAAAAATATTACATTTATCTTTATCTAGCATTTTTATTGCAGACGTACTAAATTTTTATCCTGAATTATCTAATATTGTAATAGTAGATGAAAACACAGAAGATTTAATAAATTTTTCTATTTTAACAAAAGATGGCTTAATCTCATTAAATATTAGAGATTATGATACATTAAAAGAAATGAAATTAAGTACAACAGCAACGAATGGATATCAAAAAACACTTACATTAATAATTACTGATCAAATAATGGATCTAAGAATAAAAAGTCAAAAAGAAGAAAATGGTTTTATTACAGAGTATGATTACGATATAAAGCTTTATGACATAGATGGAAATGAATTGGAACTAGATAAAGAAAATGAGAAAGACTTAGATTTTAGTGAAGAGTTTGCAATTCCGTTAAAAGATGCCCGCGCCTATCGCTTAAATTTTCATAAACATATAGATTTTTTAAATGAAAATAAAATTAAAAGTGAGCAACGGGAAATGGATTTAATGTTTAAAGATGATCTATTTCGAAGTCCGTTTAAAATTGATGATTTAGAAAAATTTATAAGACAAGAGCAAGACCGAGATGTATTAGAGTTTATTGATGAAATTCCCCCAAAATATAGTTTGACAGGAAAACTAGATCATTTTATAGAAAATATAAAAAGAATTATTGGAGAAAGTGAAGAAGTAATTATATCAGAGAATTTATATTATGCTTTATCAAATTATTTATTAGGATTTGATAGGAATATAATTTACAACAAAGGAAAGTTAATAAATAAATTAAATGGAAGATTTTTTATGTATTTTCTTCACGTAGAAAATGATCAAATAATAGGAATTAAGCAGACATTGAATGAAGAAGATTTAAAAGAATTATTAAATAATAATCCCGAAAATAAAAATATTGAAGGATTGCTAGATTTTTTCAATTTAGGGAATACTCGTCATTAAAAGTTGCATTTTAAAAAGAATAGTGATAGAATAAATTCATAAACGTTGATTAAGTCCCAAGTAGTAGCTTTTAGTTCTTAATAAGAGAAAAAGTAACAAGGCTGAAATTACTTTTAGATAAAAGAAGTTATGAATTTCAAACTTAGGAGTTTTAATAGTAAGTCGTGCTATAAACGAAAGAGTGCTAGTAATTCTAGAAATTGGGTGGTACCACGGATAATTTCGTCCCAATATTCTAGAATTTTTTTATTTAAAGGAGGAAAAAACATGGAAGAAAAATTAATAAGATTAAAAGAAGAATTAGAAGAAAAATTAAAAAATACAAGTAAAGAAGCAGATGTTCTAAATGTTAAATCAGAATATGTTGGTAAAAAAAGTGAGATCGCAAATATTTTAGCTAATTTAAAAGATATGAGTATTGAAGAAAAGAAAAAATATGGAAGTCTAATTAACAATACCAAAAAAGAGATGGAAGAATTAGTAAATAAAAGACTTGAAGAAATAGAAAATAATACTAACATAACTTTTGATGATACAACCGATTACGAAATAGAATCAGGGTCTTTACATCCCATAACTATTATTGGAAAAGAAATAACGGATATCCTAAAAAGAATGGGATTTACAGTAGTATCAGGACCTGAAATGGAATCAGAGTATTATAATTTTGAAGCTTTAAATGTTCCGAAAGATCATCCAGCTAGAGATATGCAAGATACATATTTTTTAGATAATGGAATGGTTTTACGTACACAAACTAGTGATAATCAAATACATGCGATGGAAAACTTTGGAGCTCCACTTCGAATTTGTGCACCAGGAAGAGTATTTAGAAATGAAGATTTAGATGCAAATCACGAAAATACTTTCTATCAAATAGAGGGAATGGTTATTGATAAAGGGGTAACCATTGAAAATTTACTTTACGTGATGCAAAATTTGTTAAAAGAAGTATTTCATGAAGATGTGAAAGTAAGACTTCGACCAGGGTTCTTCCCATTTACTGAGCCAAGTTATGAAATGGATATGTCTTGTTTAATCTGTGGCGGAAAAGGTTGCCCTACTTGTAAAAATAGTGGATGGATTGAAATGGTTGGAAGTGGTATGGTTCATCCTAACGTTTTGCGAGCTGGAGGCATTAATCCAGAGGAATATACAGGCTTCGCATTTGGCTTTGGTTTAACAAGACTTGCCATGATGAAATATAAAATAAATGACATCAGAGTTTTAAATAGTGGAGATATTCGCTATTTAAAAGAATTTAATATAAAATAGGAGGGAAAATATGTTAATATCATGTAATAAATTAAAAAGTCATATTAAGAATCCTGAGGATATTGATTGGCTAAATATTTGGGAAACTTTTACGATAAGAACTGCGGAAGTTGAGAAAGTAGAAGTAAAAGGGAACACTTTTGATAATGTAGTTGTTGCCGAGATAAAGGAATGTGAAGAGCATCCTGATAGTGATCACATGCATGTTTTAAAAGTAGACTGTGGCGAAAAGGAACTAATTCAAGTAGTATGTGGAGCTCCAAATGTTAGAGTAGGATTAAAAACAGCATTTGTTAAAGTAGGAGGCCACATTGATGGAGTAGAAATTAAAGCAAGACCTTTAAGAGGAATTCTATCAAATGGTATGTGCTGTAGTGGTCGAGAATTAGGAATTAGTGATAATCACGATGGAATAATGGAATTACCTAGTGATTGGGTAGTAGGAACAGATATTAAAAAGTATTTACCAGTTGAAGATATTATTGTTGAAATTGATAATAAGTCATTAACTAATAGACCAGATTTATGGGGACATTATGGTATTGCAAGAGAAATATGTGCTATTACAAATCATGATTTATTATCATTAGATATATTAGAAATAGCAAATGATAAAGAAGACTTAGATATTGTAATAAAAGATAATAACTTATGTTACCGTTATACAGGTCTAAAAATTGAAAATATAAAAAACAAGAAAACTCCATTAGACATGCAAATATTTTTATACTATGCTGGAATGCGTTCTATCTCTTTGTTAGTAGATTTAACCAATTATTTAATGTTAGAACTTGGACAGCCAATGCATGCTTTTGATGCTAGAGTAGTTAAAAACATTGAAGTAGGCCTAGCGAATGATAAAGATACCTATACAACTCTTGATGGAGTTACCAGAACCTTAACAAATGAAATGTTAATGATCAAAAATGGCGATAAATATTTTGGTATTGCTGGTGTAATGGGAGGGCTTGATAGTGAAATTTTAAGTGATACTACAAGTGTATTCTTAGAAAGTGCTTGCTTTAACGCCGGATCTATTAGAAGATGTGCTCTAAATTTAGGACTTAGAACGGAAGCCTCAGCTCGTTATGAAAAAAGTTTAGATCCTAATATGACAGATTTAGCTATCAAAAGATTAGCATATCTTTTAAAAGAACAAAATCCGGATATGGTAATTGCCTCTAATCTAACGGATGTATATCCAAATCCATTAAAAGAAGAAAAAATCCTATTAGATAAAAAAACATTATCTATTTATATGGGAAGAACTCTTGAAGATGAAACTGTAAGAAATATTTTAGATAAATTAGGATTTAAAGTGGAAATTGAGGAAAATTACTATGATATCTCTGTTCCAACATTTAGAGCAACTAAAGATATTAAAATAAAGGAAGATTTAATAGAAGAGATAGCAAGAATCTATGGATTAGAAAATTTTGAACCAAAACCATTAAAACTAGATTTAACTATAACAGAACATGAAACAATATATAATGAAGAATATGAAGTAAAAAGATTATTGGCAACTAAATTTGATATGCATGAAGTTCATAGTTATGTTTGGTATGATACAGACTTATTAAAAGAACTAAATATTGAAAAGAAAAATGTAAAATTATTAGGAAAAGACACCAATAATATTTTACGTGATGATCTAAGTTTATCTTTAATGAACATAGTAAAAGAAAATTTTAAAAATTATTCTGGATTTAAAATATTTGAAATAGGAACTATTATTGAAAATAATATGAATAAAAGAGTATTGAGCATAATTTTAACTGATGTAGAAAAAAATTTAGAAAAAGGTTATATCGAAGCAAAAAAAATAGTGAAATATTTATTTAAAATGTTAAAGAATAAAGAAGTAACCTTAAGTGATAACATAAATGAAAAAGCTTACTATGATGATAAATTAGGAAAAATCATCAAATTAGATGATACAAGAATAGGAACTTTAAATGTTTTAAACAGATCATGTACCAACAAACTAAGTAAAAGGAAATATGTAATTACAATAGATATCGATTTTGATAAATATATTAATATAAGTAAAGAAGAAATTCTAGCTAAAGAAGTTAGTAAATATCCTGAAGTAGAGCTAGATTATACGATTATCGTTGAAGATAAAAAATATGCTGATTTAAAAGAAATATTAGATAAATTTATAAGCAATTTAATTAGAAATTATAAATTAGTAGAAGTATATGAAAACAAATACCTAATAAGATATACTCTAGGAAGTAATAGCAAGACTTTAGAACAAAAAGAATTGCAAACTTTTAAAGAACGTTTTATTAAACATGTTAAAGAAAGTGGATTAAATATTTTAGAATAATTCACTTTTTATCTTAAAAAAACAAAACATAAAAAGCTTTAAAAAATCTAATTTGACAAGTGCTAAAAAATATGATAGTATAACAACCATATTTGGAGGGATTGTTTTATGGAACAAAAATTAGTTTTAACACCAAAAGAATTGGAAGATTTTAAAAATTTGAAAGCTCAAAAAGAAGCAGAATTAACCTATATTAGATATCAACTAAGTAGTTGTTTAGATGATGAATATGGCTATGTAAGACTAAGTAGTAAAGCTAAAGAACTAACTAACGACATTAGTAAATTAGAAAAAGTATTAAAATTCAGCGAATTAAATAAAGATACAATTTCAGATAATGTTAGAGTTGGTGATTTATTATGGTTATCATTTAATGGAGATGCTCCAGAACTAAGTAAATTAGTAGTTGAAGCTCAACAAGTAATGGACTGTAATTATATTCAAATCAGTATTAATTCTCCAGTTGGAGCAGCAATATTTAATCAACCTATAGGAAGTACAATACAAGCCCAAAATGGTATGATAATTGAAATTAAAGAAAGAGAAAAAGTAGAAGAAAACAAGCTAGAAAGATAATATTAAAATATTTGTTTGATTTGCAAACAAATATTTTTTTATGTTTTATTTGACAAATATCTAATAAAATGTTAAAGTATATGGCAGTAAAAAAGGGGTTTTAAAGTTATGACAAAAGAATTATTAAGTAGTAATAATAATGATATTTTAAGGAATTTAAAAGGCTTAGATAAAGAAGAACTACTCCAACTAATAAAAGATTTTCATTTAAGATATCATGATACTCTTTTCTTACCACCCGAATTAACATTTGGTATTGAAATAGAGTATGAAGATTTAAAATGGGAAAAAGTAGAAGAATTTATAAATAGAAATAACCCTAATTGGAATTTAAAAAAAGATGCCTCTATTCCTTTGGGAGGAGAAATAACATCACCAATTTTAACCGATAAAAAAGAGTATTGGCAAGAACTAAAAAATATATGTGATTTTTTAAAAAAAGAAAAGGCTAATACAAATAAAAATACAGGTGGACATGTTCATATAGGAGCCCAAATGTTGGGAAACGACTATAATAATTGGCGTAGATTTATTAAATTATACACAATATATGAACAAATTTTATTTCGTTTTGGATATGGAGATAAACTGCATTATCGCACAAAAATATTAGTTTATTCAGATATTTTACAATCTGAATTAATTTCAAAAATGTGGAAATTTAATCATGCCAAGTCTTTAAGAGAAATTGAAGAGTTTTTTCCGCATCAAACAAAACATATTGCTTTATCATTTAGACACGTTTCTTTTGCTGATATGTCTAAAAGAGATATGAACACGATAGAATTTCGTTTTCCAAATTGTACAGTAGAAGAGGCGATATGGCAAAATAATATTAATGTTTTTGCCAAAATGATATTAGCAGCCAAAAATCCCAACTTAGATGAGGAATATTTAGATTATTTATTAAAAGAATTAGAATATTTATTTTACACATTTAATAATTTTGATGAAATATTTGCTAGATATCAAAGAATTGATTTGCCTAAAGCCCTAGAATTTGCTGACTTAATTTTTAATAATAATTTAGATAAAATAAATTTTTTACGCCAATATTTAAAAGGTTATGAAGAAATTCTTCCACCACAAGAAGAAATGACTTTAGCTAGATATCAAAGCTAAATATTTTTAAATTTCTAACATATTTAGTATTGTCTAAAATTAAAAAGTTTAGTATAATAAAAACAGAATAGGGTGAAATGTTATGGAAAACATGGAAAATCTTGAAATTCAAAAGGATAATACTAAAAAAAGAATACTATTAGGATCTTTAATAATTGTAGTATCAATAGTTATAATAGGAATAAGCTTATCATATGCATATTTTTTAAATGAAGTACAAGAAATAAATCCTGATAATCAAGGAACAAATATAACAAGTGGTGAATTAACAATGAATTTAACATCAGAAAAATATATTACTGCAAATGGAGCTTCTCTAATTAATGACGCAGATATTGTAACAAAGGGAGATTATACATCATTTAGTGTAACATTGCCTAGTGATGCTGATGCTTCTAGTGCTTCATATTCTTTATATTTAACTGAATTGACAATAAGTGATAATTTTAAAAGTAAATATGTAAAATGGGCGTTATATAATGCCGATGGAACTTCTGAATTAGCCAGTGGAGATTTTAGTAATGCGACAAGTGGAACAAACATAACTTTAAAAGATAATATATCTATTACCAAAGGAACAACTAATTCTTATCGTTTATATATTTGGTTAAGCAATGATCCAGACAATAATCAAATAGATTTATTAGAAGGCTCATTAAGTACCAAAGTAGGATTTAGAGCAACGACAAACTAACTTAGAAATAATTCTAAGTTTTATTTTGGCAATATTTAGTATTTTAAAGCGGCAAAATATATGTTATAATGTTTCTAAACTAGTAGGAGGTAGCCATGAGATTTATAGAGATAAAAAACTGTTATAAAGTATATAAAAATGGTGTAGCAGCCATTGCTGATTTAAGTCTCAAAATAAATAAAGGGGAATTTGTCTTTGTAATTGGGGCAAGTGGTTCGGGGAAATCAACATTAATAAAAATGTTATATCGTGAAGAAAAACCAACGCAAGGAACTGTCGAAATTGGGGGAATCAATGTTGGAAAATTACGAAACAGGACAGTATATAAACTAAGGAGAAAATTAGGAATAGTTTTTCAAGATTTTAAATTATTACCTAAGTTAACAGTATATGAAAATGTAGCTTTTGCTTTAGAATGTTTAGGAATGAAAGGTCAAGAAATACGTCCGAAAGTAATTAAAGCTCTTGATCATGTTGGCTTAAAAGATAAAATAAGAAGTTTTCCAAATGAATTATCAGGAGGAGAACAACAAAGAGTATGTATAGCAAGAGCGATAGTAAACGATCCTAAACTTTTGATATGTGATGAACCAACAGGAAATCTAGATCCAAAAACATCAAAAGGAATAATGGATGTTTTAGAAACAATTAATAAAGAATTAGGAACAACCATTATTATGGCTACTCATGACAAAGAGATTGTAAATCGTATGAAAAAAAGGGTCATAGTTCTAGATAGTGGTGTATTATCAGAAGACCATGAGAAAGGAAGTTACAAAGCCAGTGAAAGCATTTAGAATATTTGTAAGAAGTATCCGTGATTCGGTAAAAAGTGTTTTTAGAAATTTTAGTTTAAGTATTGCGAGTATTCTATGTACTACCATTACTTTAGTACTAGTAGCCATAGCTATAGTAGTCACAGTAAATGTAAATCATGTAACGAAAGATATGGAAGAAGAACTAACTATCGTAGTTTATGCCAATGAAGAGACAACTGATGAACAGTTAAAAACTTTAGAAAAAGAAATCAAAAACATATCAACAGTAAAAAAAGTAGTAGCCAAAAGTAAAGAAGAATGGCGTTTAGAAATGAAAAGTTATTCTGATACTTTAAATACAACTTTAGACTATTTAGAAGAAAATCCTTTATTAGATTCTTTTATTGTAACTGTAGATAACGTAGATGATTTAAGGCCAACGGCTTTAAAAATAAGAGATCTAGATAACATTGAAAGTGCCAATTATGGAGAAGGAATGGTAGAAGATATTATATCAGTATTTGATATCATTAAAACCGTAACAATTGTTATGGTAGTAGCCTTAATAGTTGTAACCGCCTTTTTAATTAGTAACACAATTAAATTAACTATATTTTCAAGACGTAGTGAGATTGAGATTATGCGATTAGTAGGAAGTAGTAATACTTCAATTAAATTACCGTTTGTATTTGAAGGATTTTTGCTAGGATTATTAGGTTCTATTATTCCAATTATTGTAACGATTTATGGATATTTAATCATGTATGAGCAATTAAGTACATCATCATCATTTAGTATTATTGAGCTTGTAAAACCAATGCCATTTGTTTTAATTACATCATTAGTATTATTAGTAATAGGTTCTGTAGTAGGTATGTTTGGTTCAGCTAGAGCTGTAAGGAAGTATTTGAAGATATGATAAAGAAGAGTTGTGGTTATTTATTAAGAACATTCTTAATAATAGCGGTAGTATTCTCTTATTTTGTAACTCCAGAGATAGCAAATGCAGCTGCTGCTGAAACATTAGGAGATTTAAGAAATGAATATAATGAATTACTAAAGAAAAAACAAGAAAATGATAACAAAACCGATGCTGCCAAGGCTGAAATAGCTAGAAAAGAAGCTGCAATTAAACAAGCTCAAGCGGATATTACCGAGGCAGAACATCAATATGATGAAGCAGAACAAAGTATTGTTGAATCTAATGAAAAAATAGATTCTTTAACAGAAGAAACTAAGAAGGTATTACTATACATGCAACAAATGCAAGGACAAAATGCTTATGTTGAATATGTAAGTGGTGCATCTAGTATGACAGAATTAATCATGCGTGTTGAAGCAGTAAATCAAGTTTCAGGTTACATTCAAAAAACAACTAAGAATTTAGAAAGTGAAATAAAAAGAAATGAAGAATTAAAAACAGAATTAACAGAAAAGCAAAAAAAATTAGAAAATCAAATAGCATCTTATGAAAAAACAATTGAAGAACAATACGATAGTATAGATGAATATGATATTTATGCGTTAGATATAAATCAGCAAGTAAAAATTGCGAAAGACAAGTATGATCATTATTACAAAGCCTGTAAAACTTATGCAGGAACTACTGATGATAGTACTCCATTATCATCTTGCGTGGATAGCGATGACATACCATATAATAGTGGTTGGTTAAAACCATTAAAATCAGGAGTAGTAACAAGTAAGATGGGATATCGTACTCATCCTGTAACCGGACAAAAATATAAATTCCATGATGCTATCGATATTGGTGGAAATAGTGAAGGGACAAAAGTTTATGCAGCAGCAGCTGGAATAGTATCTGGTATTGCTCGTAAAACAAGTTGTGGTGGAAATAAAGTATATGTAGATGTAACAGTAGGTGGAAAGAAGTATACAACATATTATTATCACTTGTTAGCTATTAATGTAAAAGTAGGAGACATTGTCAATCAAAATACAGTAATAGGAACAGTCGGTGGATATTCAACCTCAACTTCTCATGGTGGCTATGATGCCTGTACAACGGGAGCTCATCTACACTATGGTGTAGCAACAGGCTGGTTTAATGGTAGAAATATTCCAACTTCAACCGTTATAACCCCACCAGGATTTAATAATTCAGTAGGATACCGTTTCTATTCAAGAACAGATTATTATGGCAATTAAGCATTCTAAAAAGGATGCTTTTTCTCTGTACAAAAAATAAAAAATAATATATAATAAAAATAATAGGTGAGATATGATCAGATTTAAGAAAGCGAAGAAAAAAGATAAACCAATGTTGATAAATGCCAAGTTATTAACATTAATTCCCTATATAAAAGATAATAGCGAACAATTAAAAGCAATCGCTTATGTAAATGATTTAGTATTAAAACATGTTGATGAATTTATGGTAATATATTCTTTTATAAAACCAATAGGAGTATACCTAATAAAAGATAAAGAATTAGATACTTTATACATTGAAGAAAAATATCGAAATAAAGGATATGGAAGTAAAATCTTAAAAAAGATAAAAGATCAATTTATTGAAGTAAAGGTAAGAAAAGAAAATAAGAAAGCTATAGAATTTTATAAAAGAAACGGTTATACAAAAGAAATCAGAGCAAAAGAATTGTTAATATTGAGAAAGGATTGATTTAAATGAAAATGAATGAATTTTTAAAACAAATAGCTAGTGATAAAAGAAAACTAGGAAAAGAGCTAAATAAAGATGATTATTACTTGATGTTAAAATATACTGGTATTAATAAAGATCAATCATTAGTAAATGATATTGAAGAGTTTTATCAAAATTTTTTAGAAAATTTAAATAATTCACTAGTCCGTCATGTAATAAGAAAAACAGGTGAAAAAGAAAATACAACCCATTATATTGGTTTTTATGTCGATAAAAGAGCCAATTATACTGAAGCATATAAAGTATATTTTCCTGTAAAATATGAATATATGATTAGTGCTTTAAAAACGATATTTAGCTATTTAATAAGAAACAGTATTGAATCAGTCGTAAAATTTCATGTAAAAGCAACTAATGAAAATATAGTAATTCGTTTTTATCACAAAGAAGATGTTTTACCATTTATTAATTATTGTAATAATAATTTTATTTTAGATGATTTATTAGAAGATACCAATCCTTTCATTGCAACAATTTACCGAATAGGAGTAGTAGAAGATGATAATACAATAAATAGTTATAATGGTACTTTAAGTATGCTTTTAGAAGAATATATCAATTTTTTAGATGAAAGAAACGCTTTAGATAAAATAAATGAATTGCAATTTTTAGATTATATAATAGAGCGAGAAAAAATAGAAGAAAATGAGATTATAAAATTTAATTTACATGCAATAGAAAAGAATATTAAAGCAATACTTACAAGAACAAACCCATTAGACTAAAAAATAGCTTGATATAGCCTTTAATCTGCGTTAAAATAATAAGGCATGGAGAAATTATGAAAAGAGTCTTATTATATTTAAAAAGTATATTAAACGAAGAAGATAAAATTGTTGTTGCAATATCAGGAGGACCTGATTCGATGTGTCTTCTTCATTTATTGTGTGAGTTAAAAGAGGAGTTAAAGTTAAAAATAGTAGTAGCCCATGTAAATCATAAATTAAGAAGCGAAAGTGAAGAAGAAGCATTATTTGTAAAAGAAGTTTGTAAAACAGAAGATTTAATTTATGAATATATGGAAATAAAAGAATATAATGATGACAATTTAGAAAGTGATGCAAGAATCAAAAGATATGATTTTTTTAACAAAATTGTTTTAAAATACCATGCAAGATATTTAATGACAGCTCATCATGGAGATGACTTAATGGAAACGATTTTAATGCGTCTAACAAGAGGTAGTAGTTTAAAAGGGTATAGTGGCTTTAAAAAAGAATATAATTGTAAAGAATATACGATTATAAGGCCACTAATTACAGAAACTAAAAAAGAAATTGAAGAGTATATGCAAAAAAATAATTTGAAATATTATATTGATCAAAGCAATTTTTCTTTGAAATATACTAGAAATCGCTATCGGATGGAGGCATTACCATTTTTTAAAAAAGAAGATCCATTAGTTCATCATAAATTTTTAAAATTTAGTGAAGAATTAATAATGGCTAATAATTATATAAATAATGAAATAAAGAAAATAATACCCAAAATTAGTGATGAAAAGGGAATTAGAATTGATGAATTACTAAAGTTAGACCATTTTCTTATAAAAAGAATAATTGAGTATACATTAAGTAAAATATATATAGATGATTTATTTTTAATTAATGATAAACATACAAACTTAATTATTGCATGTTTAAAAAGTAAGAAAAGTAATAATAAATGTAATTTACCTAATAATTATGAGGCAATAAAAAGTTATAATTATTTCAAAATAGAGAAAATTAATAAAGAAGAATCTTATGAATATATATTAGAAGACAAAATAATATTACCAAATAAAATGGTAATAAAAAAAGTAGAGAAAAAAGATGGAATTTCAAATAATATCATAAGATTAAATAGCCAAGATTTAAGTTTACCATTAAAAGTCAGAACTCGAAGAAATGGTGATAAAATGGAAGTAAAGAATTTAGGAGGGAAGAAGAAAATTAAAGATATCTATATAGATGAAAAGATCCCTTTAGAAAAAAGGAAAACAATACCAATTGTAACGGATAATAATAACACTATTCTTTGGCTTCCAGGTGTAAAAAAATCAAAATTTGATGTAGAAAGTGATAGAATATATGATATAATACTTTCATATGAGGAGGAATAATATGAATATAAAAGATGTAAAGAAAAACAACGCTGTTAGAAATTTCTTTCCCTATTTAGTTTTATTTATAATTATTATAGCAACTTTTTTTATCCTAAATATGGGTGGAAAGAAAGTAAATGAACTATCCACAGGGGAATTAATAACAGCTTTAGAAAAAGGAGAAGTAACTGAAATAACAGTTATGCCTAAGAGTAGTGAATCCATTTACTATGTATCCGGAAAATTAGAGGGATACAAGGAGAATGAATCTTTTGAAGCAAAAGTAGTAGAAGCCGAAGTAGATAATGTTTTAAGTTTAACTGAAAAAAATGAAATTAAAAAATATGAAACAGAACCAGATCCTGGATCAAGTCCAATATTATATATTATTGTAAATATCTTACCATTACTTTTATTAATCATTGTTTCTTATATTTTATTCTCTAAATTAGCAAGTTCTAATAAAGGTTCAATGGATTTTGGCAAAAGTAGAGCAAAACTTAGTGATGATAAACACCAGGCTAAATTTGCTGATGTAGCAGGATTAAAAGAAGAAAAAGAAGAAGTAAAAGAATTAATTGATTTCTTAAAAAATCCAAAGAAATTCCAAAAATTAGGTGCTAGAATACCAAAAGGTGTTTTATTAGTAGGCCCTCCTGGAACAGGTAAAACTCTACTTGCTCGTGCTGTAGCTGGAGAAGCAAATGTACCATTCTTCTATATTAGTGGTTCTGACTTTGTAGAGTTATTCGTTGGTGTCGGGGCTTCCCGTGTTCGTGAAATGTTTAAGGATGCTAAAAGAAATGCACCATGTCTAATTTTCATTGATGAAATTGATGCTGTTGGACGTCAAAGAGGAACTGGCTTAGGTGGTGGACATGATGAAAGAGAACAAACACTAAACCAATTACTAACAGAGATGGATGGCTTTGGTGAAAATGAAGGAATTATTATCATGGCTGCTACAAACCGTCCAGATGTATTAGACCCAGCTCTACTTCGTCCAGGACGTTTTGACCGTCAAGTAACAGTAAGTTTACCAGATGCGAATGAAAGAGAAGCAATTTTAAAAGTTCATGCTAAAAATAAAATATTAGCAAGTGATGTAAACATAAAGAATTTAAGTTTAAGAACACCAGGATTTAGTGGAGCAGACTTAGAAAACTTATTAAATGAAGCAGCGTTACTAGCTGTAAGAAGAAATAAAGAAGCAATTACCATGGATGAAATTGATGAAGCAACAGATCGTGTATTAATGGGACCAGCTAAAGTAAGCCGTAAGATAACAGATAAAGAAAAACGCTTAGTTGCTATCCATGAATCTGGCCATGCAGTAATTGGTATTAAATTAGAAGATGCGAATGAAGTACATAAAATTACAATTATACCAAGAGGAGTAGCCGGCGGATATACAATGATGTTACCGAAAGAAGAAAAAATTGGTATCATGACTAAAAATGAATTAGTAGCTCAAATTACTGGTTTACTAGGTGGACGTGTAAGTGAAGAAATGTATCTTGGCGAAATCACAACTGGAGCTTCTGATGATTTTAGAAGAGCAACTAATATTGCTAGAGCGATGGTAACGGAATATGGTATGAGTGATTTAGGACCAGTAGAATATGAAGAAAAATCAGAAGGCGTATTTTTAGGTCGTGATTATGGAAAGGCAAAAAATTTCTCAGATAAAGTAGCTCATGAAATTGATGAAGAAGTAAGAAAAATTATAAATGAATGTTATAAAAAAGCAGAAGAAATCTTAAAAGCAAATAAAGACTTAGTCATGTTATTAGCAGATGCTTTAATGGAAAATGAAACCTTAACGAAAGAACAAATTGACTCTTTAGTAACAACAGGAAAATTAACTTCAGAAAAAGCAGAAGAAAAAGATAAAAAAGTTACTGAATTAAGAGAAGAAGCAAAAGCAAAAGGAATTAAAGGCTATAGTAAAATGACTAAAGAAGAATTAGAAGAAGCACTAAAAGAAGAATAGTGCTTTTTTAATTCATAAAAAAAGCAACATATCTGTTGCTAATTTTTAACTTTTTCCTTTTCTTTTGTTTCCATTTCATCTAATGCATATTCACATGCCTGAATAACAAATTTAGAGAAAGAAATATCATAATCTTTCAATAATGCTTCAATTTTGTTCATTAGTGGAACGGGAATCTTACACATTTATTCACGGATTCCTTTCTTTCTACATTCAAATTAAATGCCATATTTTCCAACCTCTTTCTAAAATATATTGTATAGTAATTTAATAATGAATAATACATTCAAAAAAGTAATACAAAAAATAATGCGCAAAAGTTGGTTGTAAGGAAATATAAAATTTGTTAAAATAAATAGGGGAAGTGAATTATGAATAGAGTAGATAAAATTAATTACTATTTAGACATGGCCGAAGTAGCATTAGAAAGAGCGACTTGCTTAAGAAAGAAATGGGGAGCTGTAATAGTAAAAAATGATGAAATTATCGCAACAGGATACAATGGAGCTCCAAGAGGAAGAAAGAACTGTATTGATATAAATTATTGTAAAAGAGAGGCAATGAATATTCCAAGGGGAGAACGCTATGAAATGTGTAGGAGCGTACATGCTGAGGCAAATGCCATAATTAGTGCTTCTAGAAAGGATTTATTAGATTCAACGCTTTATATGGTAGGAATAGAAACAACAAATGGCGAATATGTTAAACATGCAAGACCTTGTGCTATGTGCAAAAGAATGATAATCAATGCAGGAATTAAAAATATAGTTGTTCGAAATACTAAAAATGAATATGAAATAATTGAAGTGAAAGAATTTATTGAAAGTGATGAAACGCTAGATACTATAATGGGATATTAATATCCCATTTTTAAATTCAAAAATAGAAAATATCTAGCAATTTTTAAAAAAACATGATAATATTAAATAGTAAATAATAAGGACGGGGATAACCTTGAAAAAAAGATTTATTTTTGATGAAAATTATATTAAAAAATATGCAAAAAAAGATAGATTAAAATGGTTGATCATAGGCTTATCTGCATTAGTTTTAATAGTGGTTATAATTATCGTTATTTTAGCTACCAGAAATGACACTGCAGATCCAGTAGATCCCGCCGTACCATCATTTAAAATAAAAGATGAGTTAATAATAGAAGCAGGGTCTACATTACCAGATGTTACAGATTATTTTGATACTTTAGAAAATATTGATATTGATGAAATAGAAATAATATATCCAGATGAATTTGAACTAAGCTATGATACTTCTTTGTGTAGTGAAAAAGAAATAGAAGAGTTATTTAGTGAAGAAAATCCAAATTATGAGAATTATGAATGTATACAAAATTATTTAATTATACCAGCAACATATGGTATTACCATTAAGTTACAAGAGGAAGAATATACGGTAAATTTAATTGTAGAAGATAGTAAAGCCCCAGTATTAATTACCAAAAATGTAGAAATATATGAGGGAGATACTTATGAATTAAGTGATTTTGTTAATACATGCTTCGATACAACAAGTGAATGTGATATCACATATTATACAGGTGATAAAGACGCTGAAGGAAACCCAATTGATTATTCTAATATTACCGCAGTGGGTGAACATACAATTAAAATTATCGCAACTGATGATTATGGTAATATTACAGAACCAGTAGAAGCAAAATTAACAATATTAGAAGCTGAAGGTGAAATGTATACTGTTACTTTTGATTCAAATGGTGGAACTACTATTAGAAGTAAAAAAGTAAATGAAAACGATATTGTTATTAAACCAACCGAGCCAAAAAGAGAAGGATATAAATTCTTAGGTTGGTATTTAGGAGATGAAGAATTCGATTTCGATACTAAAATAACATCCAATATAACCCTAACAGCCAAATGGGAAAAAATAAATGAAGGCGGAGGAAGCCAAGGTGGCGGAACAGTTAATGTGACAAACGTTTCCTTAAATTATAAAAAAATCTATTTAAAAATAGGAGAAACAAAAACAGTAACAGCTAAAGTAAGTCCTTCTAATGCAACGAATAAAACAGTTACATGGAGTAGTTCTAATAATAATATAGCAACAGTATCAAATGGTAAGATTACCGGGAAAAGTGCTGGAACCGTAACAATTACAGCAACGGCTGGAGGAAAATCAGCAAGTGTAGAAGTAGTAGTAAGTAACTCAAGTGGTGGTACAACATGTACCTATGGTGATACTACTTATAATCCAAGTTATGTTTTATCTGTAAATTTAACCCAAAATAATTGCGCAGTCAATCCAAATTCTACACCAAATGAAACGTTATCAACTAGTGATTATTCTAGATTAGTAAGGGATTTAAATGATATAGGATTAAGAGTAACAGGTAATAATTTTGCACATAAAGTAGAACGACAAAAAATAAAAAATACTAGTGGTACTGGACTAGTAGGATATCAAATAACAATAACTGTAAGTATTGTAGATACTGATAATCCATATGCAGTTTTAACATCAAAATATATTTTAAAATCTGATGGCTCAAGAAAATTTTTGCAAAATAACATATGTAAAAATGGAATATGCCTAAATAATTAATAAGAAGAGTGGAGCCCATTCTTCTTTTAGTATGATTAAAAAATACCATTGAAAAATTCTCAATAATATGGTATAAACAATAACAGAATAGAGGAGAAAGAAAAGATGAAAAGAAAAATCTTAATCCTCTCAACAGCACTATTAATAGT
>JABLTQ010097235.1_pt1 | contig 137880 bp, 117 predicted proteins | sample 7160101 | NCBI WGS metagenome assembly JABLTQ01 (sample SAMN14651228, study PRJNA627086) | human gut metagenome | isolation source: feces | host: Homo sapiens | reverse complement strand
ATTGAACGTGTAAACAGAGAAATAAAGCGTCGCACAAGAGTGATTGGCACGTTTCCTGATGGTGAATCAGCATTGATGCTTGTATGTGCAAGATTACGTTATATAGCCAGCAATGATTGGGGCAAAAAACGTTACTTGAATATGAAACATCTAACAGATATGCTTGCCGAAGAACTTTATTGCGAAGCAAAAATATCTTAAAAACAACTAACTTAATAAGCAAAGGTATCTAAAGCAGAAGTTAGTTGATATTTAACGGTGAAGTGCACTAACCGTTAAACTTATATAACTAAAATTCTGCTAGGATGTCTGAAGAAATTTGCGCAAAACTATTGACAGTACCATAGTATCATACGATACATACTAACTTTGCAAGTTAGATTCACAAGAAATATATACCGGCTTACCATCCAATTCATGTGTCTATTACCGCTAGAACTTCATAAAAAATCTGCGCAGACAATTCAACATCCACGCAGATTTTATTACGATCTTAAATTTTGCAAGCTAAAGTTTAATGGCTTGTTTTATACTTACCTTAAATTAATTTCACTCAAGATAAGTATATCGGTTTATAAAATTCCTGCCTGAGCCATTTTGAATGCATTTAGAGCTGCATTATAGCTTTGAGTAGCTTTGCCAACTTTTTGAGGATCATACTCACAAACACTCAAAATGCCATAATAATCACTAACAATTTTTTTCAGATTGTTTTCGAGGAATCTTTTAGGATCAGTTGTCCAAATTATTCTCCCATTTTCATTTTTTATTATGGCTCTAAGACCACAGACTAACGGAACAATAAAACCATCTGGACTAGCAGTTGGTACCCCTCTTTTGCTAAACGGAGCCACAATATTTTTTTTCTTCTTATTATTGGTATCATAATTCATTTTCTTAACTGCAGTAATAGCTTTATATTTTCCACCTGCGGTATTATAGTATTCAGGGAATTTCTCGTAAATATAGTCATACAGTTCTGGTAACTGTGCTGTAATGGCAAAAGCTGTAGCAACTTCAGTATTAGAAAGCTCTCTTCTGTAATCATTTGTTGTTTCGAACGTTACTTGAGTAGAACTCATCAATTTTTCGAATTGTGCCATACAACTTCCCTTTGCACCATATATTTTATTGGGAGATACCGGTTCAATACTTCTACCATTCACATCCTTAACATTCGTCATGAAAGATAACGGAATCCATGCTAAGGCGATTATATCCTGAACCTTAATTTTACCTCCATCGTTTGTCTTCCATTCGACCTGTCTGCAAACAGAAGGGTTATACTTTTGTAAGAGATTTTTCAACTCGTCGAAGTAACCTCTTTGATTAGCTTTTGCAGATGTTTGTAACTGTACATTATTATTTCTAGCTGCACAGATTTCCAATAAATCATTTTTAAAAGAATCTACACAAGCTCTATCCTCTATATTTTTTGGTACAAGCAATTCTATTGGTATATAAAAATCAATTGTATTTGGTATTTTAGAATTTCTTATATCCTCCAAATACGTATCAATACTATCTCTATTTTCTGCCCATGCTTTTTTGAAATCATCCCAAGTTACAGAAGACTTCAACGCTTTTCTTTTTGTGTACTCCAATGCATGAGACAATATATATATACCAACAGCTAATGTATTGTGACCACCATCAAGAATTCCTTCTATATTCTGGTCCTCTGTTGAAAGTCTAAAACGGTTGCGTTCTAATCTTTCAAAGCAGGAAGAAGCTAACAAAATTCCTTTTGTCTTGAACGGAAATAATAACGGCTCATTATCAAGAGAATCAATTATTGCATCTGTAACCTGTCCGGTACGAGATGAGCGAGGATTTGCATCAAGTCCCATAACATCAATAATAGGTATTAAAAATTTAGCTTTCATAAGGCCTATTATCTTAGTAATTTCTCCTACTGTTTGTTCCGTTACGAAATCCAATTTGATTAACGCAGAATTTGTTTTTTCCATTTATTTACCTTCTTTCCGCAAATGGAGGTCTGAAATAAAAAAAAGCCAGACATAACGTCAGGCTCTAAAACTGCTGATATGTGTATAAACACATTCCTACTATTTCCAGAACCTATCCAGGTGCTAATATTAATCCAGCCAATCATCCGATCAACTATAAATAGTTTAATATTTTTGTTGAAAATTGTCAAGCAATTTCTTATAAAAAAACTAGTAAAAATATAAAAGCATACTTTTGTTTCAAGCCCAAAAACCTGAAGCCCTGGTATAAAAATCACTTTATCATTGTAGCGAAGTTTTGTATAATTTTTAAGCACAGCATTTTTGCGAATCACTAATGCCCAAAGCACATCCTGTTTCTTCTTTTCTCTATAATTTCAAATTAATCTTCTCCGCTAAATTTTTCAAAGCCATCATTTACTCAATCTATAAATTTATCTCCTCTATTATCCATTTATCTCCTAACATTTCCACTGTATCTCCAACCTTATGCCCAGTAAAGACTTCTAATGTTTTCGGAAAAACACCTTTGAAAAAATCATATTTATATCTCTTTCTTACATTATTTTCATTATAAATAACAACTTCGCATCCCAATGACACAGTTATATCACCAGACTGTTCTTCTAAAGAGTCTCCACTTTCTTCCAAATCATCAAACTCTTCCTCATCTTCATTACTATAATGCCCTAATGATGGTTCGTCACCTTGTACAATAGCATTTATCGCATCAGAAAAGATATTAGCGATTTCTTCCTTTGATAAACAATCTAATACAACAGAACCTCCTACAGCATTCAAATACGACATTGCAGGACGAATATGATTTCTAACTGAAAGTGCCCTTCCTTCTTCTTTAAATGTTCGTAGTGCTTCAATTATAGCTTCCATCACATATGGATTAGAAGAGAAAGTAAAGTTGAAAAAGAATTCCGTTATTTTAGAATTAAAGTCATTGCTACCAATAATATCCAATCCTTCAAAATGATTTTTTGTATTATTAGGATTATAAGTATTATGTCCTACCCACCAGCATTTCGATAATGTATTTCTATAGAAACCAGTTCGTCCAGACTTCTTATAGAAAAATCTTGTCTGAATGGCACCTGCATCCTTTTCTGCTCCATTAGGTTTCTTTCCATATCCATAACCCCAACGCTCTCTCATGTATTCATAAAAAGTCGTATGAGCAAGTCCTGCCCAAAGTCTTTCATCACTAGCTTGAGATTCACTTAAAAACATTAATTTTTCATATATAATTTTACAATTAGCAAGATCTATTTCACCAGGAGTCAATCCAGAATTTAAACTAGCTAACTCAAATTCTGTCACATCTTTAAATTCGATAAACGGGTTTTCTCCACAAATATCGTATATCCATTTATTTGTACTCTCTGTAAAGTATTTTCCATATACTAGCGGAATATTAGCTTTTAATGTTTCCAATGCATCTCGTTTCATAATGTACAATTTCATCACTAATCCTCCTCTATAGTATCAAAAAATGCTGGTATTTGATTGAGTGCCTTACTTATAGGTAACTCCATAGCTTCCTGAGCAAGCTGATATGATTCTTTATCACTATTAAGCACTTCATCCATAAGACTTATTCCTCTTTTAGCATACGATTTCTCCAATGCCAAAAACCACTCTTTGTTACGATATAGCTCTTCCCCATTTTCTTGTTTAAGTTCTTCGAACACATATACCAAAGCTGGTAAAATTAACATAGAATTGAAAATCGCTTGTAATTCAGTTTTTACAGAATATCTTGCATAAGTATCATAATCACGAGTTCCAAGTCCAATCCTAATTTTAGAAGAATCTAGGCTAATTTCAGCCGGTTTATCATCATCAGTAATTCTTTTATAAACAGTAAAAATTGAATTAGCATTGGAAAATTCTTCATAATCCTTTGTCAAAAGCAAGCTTTCCAAATTCTTATAAGCTAATATTGATCCTTGAAGCAAATCAAATGTTACTCCGTTGAAATCTTCAACCCAATCTTCACTATAAAAATTAGTTACTCGCTTTTTTAGAATAATAAACGCTACTGCTTCTAATCTCCCATTAACTCGACCAATCGGAATCTCGTGTTCTATGTAATTTGAGACAGAATACAATACTTCTCTATACGCGGTAGTAGTACATTCCAAATGTATTACATATTCAGCCTGACCATTTAGGATCATTTTTTCAAGATCTTGACAAGTCATTTCTATCTTAAAACTTAATTTTAAACTATTGACACCTTGCATAGTTTGTTCATAATTAACGTTAAACACTGATTGATTATAATCATTTTTTTCTTCACTAAGCACAGGATAAGCGAATAATCTATTATTTATATTCATATAAATTCACCTCCATAGCGTAATCTCTTGTATCTATAAGTTGCACATCTATTTTTATTTTTTTAGCAGCAAATAATTCTTTTATCTCTATATACTCACCAGTCATCTTGACACTCTTACAACCATCAACTGCAGAAACACTCTTTACATGAATTCTATTAAGCTTTCCGTTTTCTCCAACTGACACAAGTTCTATTCTTCCTAATTCTACATCGTGTGGTATTTCAAAATTAACTGAGTAAACTCCCATGTTTTTCTTGATTACACGAACACTTTTCAAAGGACATGCAGATTCCCCACCAGACTTCTTCTGAACAACTATATCTTTGCCATTTACATCAGGTAATCCTCTGTGCGAATCTCGTTTTTTTCTTTTTCTTTCACCCTTTAAAATACGTATAGCTGGTTCTCCTATTGATTGCAATGTTCCTGTTGTACTCATTGACTCATTATTACCTAGATCACCTTTGCCAAAGAAAAAACCTTTTGAGGCATTTTTTTCTGGTCGCTTTATAATATCAATATTTTCAAGATAATCATTCAGGGTTTCTCGCTTTTTATCACTAGAATTAGCCTCTACTATATCCAGTTCTTGCTGAAGTACTCCACTTAAACCTTTTACTTCTATTTCATCATCGCTTGTATATTCAGCCAATTCGGAAACAATTTTCCTAATCCACTCTTTAATCTCTTCATAATACGTTTTGGCCTCTTTGGGATTTACATGACGTCCTGGTTCCCAATTATCATGAGCCACAGACTCCATGGATCTAAAATACTTATTTAGCACTTCACCTTTCAGTTCCATTATTCCACTGAAAGGAACCAATTTGGAAATATTGCCTAGACGAAATAACTTCATCCCTGCTTTTCTTACAACTAAAATTTTTCTATCAAGTTTTTCATTAGAATCGACTAATATTTTCAATTCAATTGTACCCATTCCATGAAAGTTCAATGAATACTGTTTGACATCTGCATTTCTAATCAAACACAAATAATTACTATAAGTAGATTTAGTTTCCCTATAACGCATTTCATGAACTTTTTCCATATAGCTACCTAATGTGTTAGGATTTATTTCACTATTCTGCACTCTTACACGTAAATGACCATTATATATGGATATTAAAAAATTCTCTAATATCGCAACTATTATATTATTTTCCCATTCACTATTTTCCTTAAATCCATATATAAATACATCTGTACCTTTCTCAGTTCGCTTATTTATGGATTCAAGTTCCTCTATACATTCCACTGGATTATTACCATTAGGATTTCCATAGTAACCTACACCACTTGCAATATCGCCATCTTGTTGAAAGGACATCAATCTTGATATTCCTTGAGCAGCTCTTTCGTTTTTTTGATTTAAAGTTCTATAAAATACTAATCTGTAATATGAATTGCTAAAAGGTGCATTTTTTCCTATTCCGTATGCACCTGCTTTATCGCCACATTTATTAGCTCCACCATCAATTTTAACCAACGCATTCCAGCCATCAAAACTAAATTTAAATGAATCGCCAAATTCTATATAAGGATCTGCTAAGCCAGTAGTATTATAATCACTAATTCTCAACACAAATCCACTCTTACTTTCAGCATGCTTCAATGCATCCTTTAGAAATTGTTTTGCTTTTTCACTAGGAGATTGATCCCAAAACTTACTACATTGTTTTAATATCCTGCGATACTCGCATATGCCAGGTATATCATCTTCTTTAACAAAGTATCTTTCAAATTCTACACAAACCATAGGATTATCTTCATTTAAAGCAGCATCTAATGAATTTTGACAAATTTCTCTAACTAATGAAGAAAGTTCAGTTCCATTAAAATTTTCAATTCCTGGATCAGCTACACCCTTCATTTGACCACCTTGGTTTCCCGGAAAATTCCATCTTATCATTTTATACACCTCTCATTACCTAAATTATGTTTTTATTTCATAAACTAATATACATCATTTAAAATTATATTTTCAAGCATTGTTACACGCATATATTTGATATTTGCTAAGCTGCGAGCAAATTCCCTTGTTTTGCATGTAGCAACACAGATAAGTAATAATAATTATTGTCATATCCTAATACAAATAAATTCAATATTGTTTTACGCCTACTTTCATAAAAGAGTCCCCACATTTTTTAGCTTATATTTTTACAGAAACATTTTATTATCATTATATCACAATATTCCCTAAAAATACGAATAAAACACTTTTAAAGAAAGATTTTATGTAAGTGTCAAACAGATACCTTTTATACCACGCAGATCAGCAACCATACATAAATATGCCTTTTATTGGCCTGCCAACAATGTAATTATTATTTGCTACCCATAAATTGGTCTTGGGTGTTCAAATAATGCTAACTGATCATTTTTTATCTAGCTTCAATTTAGCTCCTATATATATTTTTTGCGATAGTGTTTTTACTATTACTATCAGGTTATTAGTAAATTATCACATTAGGGGCTTTTTCCTTTACTCACTGCTTAAACTCTTTTTATTCCCTTCCTAATGACGGTTTTTTGCATACAAAAAATCACGCAAGCACAGTAAACTGCTTACGTGATTGATTCAAAATATTATATTGCATACTAAAAATTAAAGATCTACTTTTCTGAGCAGGAAATCAATGAGATTATAATGGATAATGCCATTTCTTGAAATGGTATGCTTATCCAAAGTTATAACATATTTGGGATAATTATCAGCAATTTTTTCATATGCTCCAAACTCTCGCTCTATCGTTTTTTCATCAGTTAAAAGATACGCTGCCTGAATATAAATAATCTTACCATTCAATTCTGCGATAAAGTCAATCTCACCCTTCCAGGTTTTACCTACATAGACCTTATAGCCACGCGAAATCAGCTCATTATAGCAAATTGTTTCAATAATATAGTTATACTCGTCCTTAATTCTGTTTTTCTTCAAATGCAGAAAGCCAAGGTCGCAAACATAATACTTCTCTTCAAATGCAAGCGCCTTCTTGCCACGAATATCATAACGCGAAACCTTATCGCAAACACAGGCATCAACAATGCAGCGCAGATAATCATACACAACAGGTGCAGAAACCTTATGCCCATTACTAGAAAGCGTGCTCGCAATAGCATTACCGGAAACAGTCAGTGAAGAGTTACCTACAATATAATCAAGTACCTTTTCCAGTACTAGCGGTGAATTTATTTTGTTACGCATGACTATATCCTTCAGCACAACCGCATCATATATATTATTTAAAATAACCTCTTTGGTTTCCTTATTGGCAGCGCCACATACCAAAGGCAAGCCACCATAAGTCATGTATTCCGCCAACAGAGTTTCATAATCCGGTGCAGATATATCTTTGTATTGACAGAACTCCATAAAATTGAACGGTAATACGCGCAAAGATACAGTCCTGCCACTTAAATGCGTAGCTAATTCTCCCGAAAGCAGTTTGGAATTAGAACCGGTAATAAAAATACTCACATTATGCGTTGCCCGAAAAGAATTTACCACAAGCTCAAAATTATTTACATTTTGAATTTCGTCGAAAAACAGATAATATTTACTTTCATCAACAATTTTTTGCTCAACATATTCATAAAAAGCATCTGCATCTGTCAGCTTATGATACTTGTAATCTTCAAAATTTATGTAAACGATATGCGAATCCTCGATACCATTTTCCTTTATTTCAGCAATAACCTGACGCAAAATAGTAGATTTACCGCAACGTCTGATGCCGGTAATAACCTTTACCAGCTCCGAATCATAAAACGGGCGCAAACGTTCCAGATACTGTGTTCTGATAACCATAATCCTGCTCCTTTCTGCTTTGTAAGCACATTCTCCTTTATTATATTCTAACACAAACCACTACCACCCGCAACAGTGTTAATTATTTTTAATACTATCGTACATTTCGTCGATAGTATTAATTTATTTTAACACTATGAGCGATTTTTGCGTTACTGTTAATTATTTTTAATACTTTTGCACGAGTTGCTCCTCCTTAACCTAAACGCAGGCACAAAAAAGGTTCTATAATTGGAAAACTGAAATCGCAAATATAATTGGCGAAAGAGTTTCTAACGGGTTTATTGAAGGCAGTAATAATAAAATAAAAGTATTGAAGCGAATCAGCTATGGTGTAAGGAATTTCGACAGATTTCGAAACAGAATACTGTATCTGGAATAAAATATAGTAAAATCGCATTAGGATAACTATGTCTTATTTTAGAAAAATAAAACCAGCCTCCAATATAAATATACTAGAGGCTGGTTGAATTGCAAAAATAATTATGTATTGTCTAGGTCTATGATGTTAAAGTCTTGAATACCCCAAAACTTGACATAGAACCCTTTAAGATCAATTTCAAATTAAGCTTACAGCGCTGCTTTAACCTTTGCAACCAGGTTTTCAACAGTAAAGCCGTATTTTTCCATCATTACATCGCCGGGTGCGGAAGCGCCGAAGGTGGTAATGCCCAGAACATTCTTTTCAGTGCCGGTGTAACGGCTCCAACCGTAAGGAACGCCTGCTTCAACAGCAAACTTGGTTACGCCTGCAGGCAGAACACTTTCCTTGTACTCATCGCTTTGAGCATCAAAAGCATCCCAGCAAGGCATAGATACAACGCTAACGTCAATGCCCTCTTCTGCCAGCTTAGCTTGTGCAGCCAGTGCCAGATGTACTTCACTGCCGGTCCCGATCAGAACAGCCTTAGCCTCGTTCTTAGCCGGACTCAGTACATAAGCGCCCTTATGAGCGTTTTCATGGATGGTTGCTGCATAGTCATGCAGTACAGTCAGTTTTTGACGGCTCAGCAGCAGGCAGGTCGGTTTATGCTTGTTCAGGCAAGCCTGTTGCCATGCGGTAGCAGTTTCCAGAGCATCAGCCGGACGGATAACGCTTACGTTCGGAATCAGACGCAGAGCCATAGTGGTTTCAATCGGCTGATGAGTAGGACCGTCTTCGCCCAGTGCAATGCTGTCGTGAGTCAGTACGAATACAGACTGAATTCCCATGAGTGCTGCCATACGGATGGTCGGACGCAGAAAGTCAGCAAATACCAGGAAGGTACCACCGAAGGGAATGAAGCCGCCATGCAGGGAAATACCGTTCAGAACGGTACCCATAGCGTGCTCGCGAACGCCAAAGTGAATGTTGCGGCCGGTTCTGTCAAGCTTGGAGAAGTAACCGCCGGTTTTCATGATAGTTTTGTTGGAAGGACCAAGGTCAGCACTGCCGCCAACCAGCTCAGGCAGCTGTGCAGCCAAAACTTGGATAATATCACCGCTTGCTTCGCGGGTAGCGTTTTTAACGGTATCCTTGAAGATTGCTTCCAGAGCACTCAGGTTAACCATGGAGTTGCCGGCAATGCGGTCTTCCAGCTCTTTAGCCAGCTCTGGATATACCATCTTATAGTCATCCATCAAAGCCTTCCAAGCAGCTTCATTTGCAGCACAGCCATCCAGCTTAGCAGCAAAATGTTCTTTAACCTCAGCAGGTACATAGAACATTTCCTGCGGCCAGCCGGCTTTTTCTTTGGTAGCCGCCAATGCTTCACCACCCAGCGGCTCGCCATGGCAGGACGGGCTGTCCTGTTTTGGGCTGCCGAAGCCGATGTGAGTACGTACAATAATCAGAGAAGGATGCATAGTATCAGCCTTAGCTTCTTCGATAGCTGCCTGCATAGCGTCAACATCCTCGCTGCTTTCTACGCGCAGAACCTGCCAGCCATAAGCCCTGAAGCGGGCTTCAACATCCTCAGTGAAGGCAATATCAGTGCTGCCTTCGATAGTAATTTTGTTGTCATCATATAAGTAAATCAGTTTGCCCAAGCCAAGGGTACCTGCCAGTGAAGCAGCCTCGCAGGAAACGCCCTCCATCAGGTCGCCGTCAGAGGTCAGACCAAAGGTGTAGTGGTCAACAACCGGGAAATCAGGTTTGTTGTACTTTGCGCCCAGCATAGCTTCGGCAATAGCAAAGCCAACACCCATAGCAAAGCCATGGCCCAGAGGACCGGTAGAAACATCAACGCCCGGAGTCAGGCCGAATTCCGGATGACCCGGAGTCTTGCTGCCCCATTGGCGGAAGTTTTTCAGTTCATCCAGGGACAGGTCATAGCCTGCCAGATGCAGCATAGCATAAAGCAAAGCGCTGCCGTGACCCGGAGAAAGGATGAAACGGTCGCGGTTGAACCATTGCGGATCAGCCGGATTATAATTCATAAAGCGGTCCCAAATGGTGTACATCAAAGGAGCTGTACCCAGAGGGAAGCCAGGATGGCCGGATTTAGCCTTTTCTACCTGGTCTGCTGCCAAAAAGCGAAGGGTGTTTACACATGCCTGATCAATTTTCTGCATCGAGAAAACCTCCATTTACCAAAATTATCTAAATTAATTATATCATATTTCCCTATATTGTCTACACTTTTTCGTTAAAATTGTAAACTATTTACACTTTTAACCGAATCTCCAAGCGAAGTAATACTGTAATATTATTATTTGCCTGTGCTGCCGAAGCCGCCGCCACGGACTGCTTTTTCTATCTTATCATCATCATCCACCGTCAGGTAATTGAAAAAAATACCTTGGGCAATGCGCTCACCCTGAGGAATAGTAACAGCCTCGGTACCCATATTCATCAAAGCCACCATAATGTGACCTTCGTTATCAGCATTGTTATAATAATCGGCATCAATAATACCGACATTATTCACCAGCATCAGATGCTTCTTCACCGCCATGCTGCTGCGGATATGCAGGCCCAAGAACTCGCCTGTCTGCATATAGGCCTTCACACCGGTAGGCACCAGCACCAGCTTGCCCGGCTCCAGCACAACCTCTTCGGCAGCGCTGATATCATAACCGGCGCTGAACTGTGTCTTGCGCTCCGGCATCGGGAACTCAACATCCATATACTTGGCAACCTTTTCAAAACCACGTGTTTTCATTAGTAACTCACTCCTCCAATCTACAAAAAAGAGCTGTCACAAATGCGACAGCTCTTTTAAATTCACAAATTATTTTTGTACGCTCTTCATCAGAACAGCCTTGCGGGACAGGTTAATGCGACCCTTGTTGTCGATTTCAGTAACCTTAACAACAATTTCATCGCCAACACTTACAACATCCTCAACCTTATCTACATGCTCAGTAGACAGTTGGGAAATATGTACCAGACCTTCCTTGCCCGGCAGAATCTCAACGAAAGCACCAAAGTTCATCAGACGGGTAACCTTACCGGTATAAACCTTGCCAACCTCAGCCTCAGCAGTAATGCCCTCGATCATCTCGATAGCCTTATTAGCAGCCTCGGTATTAACAGCAGCGATAAATACGCGGCCGGTATCATCGATATCAATCTTAGCGCCGGTTTCGTCAACGATCTTCTTGATCATCTTGCCGCCGGGTCCGATAACCTTAGCAATCTTATCAGGATCTACATGGATAGTAGTAATCTTCGGAGCATATTTGGACAGCTCTTTGCGCGGTTCGCTGATGCATTCCATCATTTTGCCCATGATGAACTCACGGCCGCGTTTAGCCTGTGCCAAAGCCTGAGTGAAGATATCCTTGTTGATACCGTCAATCTTAATATCCATCTGGATAGCAGTAATACCTTTTTCGGTACCTGCAACCTTGAAGTCCATATCGCCCAGAGCATCCTCCAGACCTTGGATATCAGTCAGAATAGTGAAGTATTCGCCATCCTTAACAAGGCCCATAGCAACGCCGGCAACAGGAGCCTTAATAGGAACACCTGCATCCATCAGGGACAGGGTGCTTGCGCAAACAGAGCCCATGGAGGAGGAACCGTTGGATTCCAGAACCTCGGATACCAGACGGATTGCATACGGGAAATCCTCTTCAGAAGGAATAACCGGACGCAGAGCACGCTCAGCCAGAGCACCGTGACCGATTTCACGACGGCCGGGGCTGCGCAGCGGTTTGGTTTCGCCTACGCTGTACGGCGGGAAGTTGTAGTGATGGATATAACGCTTGGTTTCCTCAGCGCCGAGGCCATCAAGAATCTGTGCTTCACGCAACGGAGCCAGAGCCAGAACGTTCAAAATCTGAGTCTGACCACGGGTGAACAGAGAGCTGCCATGCGGACGAGCCAGCAGGCCAACCTCGCAGCTTACCGGACGTACTTCGTCTAATTGACGACCGTCAGGACGAATCTTATCTACAGAGATAGTGCGGCGAACGATTTTCTTAACCAGCTTTTGGGTGATATAAGCAACGTCTTTAGCATTATCAGGATATTTCTCCAGGAATACTTCAGCGATTTCAGCTTTAACCTTAGCAACGTTTTCTTCGCGCTCCAGCTTGTTAGCATCCATCAGAGCATCTTTGAGCTTTTGAGCACCGTATTCTTCGATTTCCGCAACCATTTCTTCAGGCGGAGCGTAGAACGGAACTTCCATTTTTTCTTTGCCGATTTCAGCAACGATTTTCTCTTGGAACTCAACGAGCTGTTTGATTACGCCATGACCGAACCAGATAGCGTCCAGCATGGTTTCTTCGGAAACTTCGTTAGCACCTGCTTCTACCATCAGGATAGCGTCTTTGGTGCCGGCAACAGCCAGGTTCAGTTGGCTGATTTTAGCCTGTTCAACAGTCGGGTTGATGATGAATTCACCATCAATCAGGCCTACGCGCACACCTGCGATAGGACCTTCGAACGGAATATCGGAAATAGACAGAGCGCAGGATGCACCGATCATAGCGGGCATATCCGGAGCATTGTCGGGATCAACGGAAACAGCGGTAGCAACGATCTGTACATCGTTGTGGTAGCCTTCCGGGAACATCGGGCGAATCGGACGGTCAATCAGACGGCTGGTCAGGATAGCCTGCTCAGACGGACGGCCTTCGCGTTTAATAAAGCCGCCAGGGATTTTACCTACGGCGTACATTTTTTCTTCAAAATCAACAGTCAAAGGGAAGAAGTCTACACCCTCACGCGGGGTTTTGGTGCCGGTAACGGCAACTACTACGGCGGTATCGCCATAACGAACTAATACAGCGCCATTAGCTTGTTTTGCAATCTTGCCGGCTTCAATAGTAAGAGTTCTGCCGCCAAGATCCATGCTGTAACTATGCATATCTTATGCCTCCTATTCTTTTCACACATTGTGTACCTGCATATTATTCGCCGTCAATCAGAAAAATCCTCTATATTTTTACGGCTTTTTAAAATTTTTTTGAAAAAATTTCTACAACAGACGAAAACAGCCGGCAGCTCTGCCAAAGGCAACACTGCCGGCCGTCAGAAACACATTTTTTAAGCCTTTAAAAGCCCATAAAAAGGCGCATAATAAACAAAACTATTGCGCCCACAGCGGCAAAGACAATAAACGTCGGCAGCAAAAAGAAGATAACTGCCACAATGCCGCACAAAATCAGAAAGGTAATCAGAATGCCGCTGCCGCAGCCAAAGGTATGCACCTTAATATTCGGCGGCACCTGCTGCTGTCTTTCATTATAAGCATCAGCGCCGCTGTCATATACAGCGCCTTCCCTGGCGCTTTTGGTTTCCTCTGTGCCTGCGCTCTCGTCTATCGTCACGCCCTCAAAGGTATCGCGCTCCTCCGGACTAAGCACCTGCGCATCAATCTTGAACTGATAATGGCAGTACGGACATTCCACTGTGCCGGGAGCAACCTCGTGTCCGCAAAAATCACACTTCATATTCTGGTGCCTCCTCTCACTGCAGCAGCATCAGCAACAGACCCTCTTCGTTAACATAACGCGGGTCGTGTGCCTCCAGCTGCAAGGCTTTATTTAGCATATCTATCATCTGCTTCAGCTTTACATGGTCGGTAGCACGGCACATAGCAAAAACCTGCTTTTCCGTAAAGGTATAAACATCATTCAGCTTAACAAAGCAGTACATAACAGCTGCCGTCCAATGCTCAAAATCAGCGTCTGTATTATCAGGCAAAGCATTGCCACGAAGCATAAAATCGCTCCACATGGTACGCATCAGCTGTATATCATAGGCAGAAAAAAGGCCTGTTCCTCTAAGAGATTCCAGCATTGCCGAGGTCTTGTCCTCAAGCAGCGCCGCCGGCTGATAATCACTTATCTGCGTGCTGAAATTAAAGCCCTCCATCCGCACATAGATGGCATATACAACAGAAACATGGCGCACGAACATCGGATTACGGTTGATAAACTCCTCCCAGCTCATTTCGCCGCTTTGGCGCACAGCAAACCAGTCCTTCGCCGCGCTGACAACCTCGAAAAAGCGCTTACGCGAGGTTTGCGACATCACCAGTCCGCGCAGGAAGTTCATCACCATAGTATTTTCATAAAAAATATGGCCCATGAAAATATAGCCTTCTGTGTCAATATTATCATCTACCGGCAGCATCAGGGTATATTTTTCATTGGTGAAAATATTTCTGCAGACATACATTCCCTCCTCCGTGCGTCTTTGCACATCAAAGAGAACCAGCTTTGCCTTAATCAGCTCATTCAAAATATCAACGGAGGTATCCATCTCGGAAGCGTCGCGGCAGATTACATCACGGTAATGCTGCAGCGGCGTTTTGTCATCTTCAAGCAAGCGATAGTCAAAAAGAAAATAATCCCAAAAGGTCTGTGAATATTCCTCCGTGCCCGGCTTTTCCTGAACTGTACCATTCTGAAAAATACCGCCGAAGAGAAAATCGGCCCGCTCCAAATCGCGACGGAACTGCTTCTGCGTATAGTAGCTTTGCACATCATCCAGCAGATTCTGCATTCTCTCGCCGATGTTCAAGTACACTTTCGTCGGCAAATCCGGCGTAGAATAAAGATTGTAGCGGTCATGCTCCGGCAAAAAGCTGCCATCTTTGCCGACAATCTGCAGTTTTCCGTCAACCAGCAGCTTGGCTTTGGCTTCGGCAGGCGCATTATCACGGGTAATAATGCGTTTCTTTTTCATATATGCATAAAACTCCTGCATAACATCCAGGAAATGTGCGATGTTGCTCTCCGTTGCCGGGAAGCCGGAAACATTGCGGCAGCACCAGCCTACGCAGTCAATAAAATCCTCACGCGACATATCACCGAGAAAGTTCTCGGAATTGCCAAGGTAAATACAAAGAATCGTAATATAATCCCAAATCTTGACCAGCTCGCCATCCTTGGCTCCCTGCCATGTTTTATAGCGCAGGAAATCCTCAGCACAGGCTTGCTGCAATACCGTATTCCATTCTTCATCCTGTGTATAAAATTCTTCTATCAAATCGAAAACATTAGTCATTTTTTCTCCATTCTCTGACGTATTATGGAGATATTATACCACACTTTTGTGGCTAATTTATGTTTTTTTGCGCCAACTGCGCCGCCAGATAGATATCCTGCAGCGGCACTCCCTGCTCCTGTGCCAGTTTGGCAGCACTGTCATATTCCACATAACAGCGTTCGCCGTTCTCCAGCAGGCAGCGCTTCACCGCCACATCACCGTAAGCAGTGTGCACCACATACCTGCTACGCGGCAGCACAGTGCGTTCCATGCGCGCACGACGGATACCGATGGTTGTCGTTTCCGCAAAAATCAGCGCTTCCAGCTTCGCTCTGTCCTCCTCGCGGCAGATAACAGTAAGCTCCCACGCCGGACGGCTCTTCTTCATGAACACCGGCTGATAATGAGCATCCAGCGCTCCTGCCGCCAGCAGGCGCTCCAGCGTGTAGCCCAAAAGCTCGCCGCTGCAGTCATCAATATCAGACTGCAATTGGCAGATGCAATCTGTCTGCAAAGCGTTACTGTTTACAGAGTTTTTTTTTGTGCATTATCCTCAATCAGCAGCGCACGCAAAATGCTGGGACGCTCATACTGACGCTTGCCTGCTCCCAGACCGATGCCCAGAATCTTAAAGCTCTGCGGCAACTCGTCCGTAGTCATCAGCGCAGCAGCGGCAGCAGCACCGGTCGGTGTAACGAACTCGCCCTGCACCGGCAGCAAGTGTACATTAAATCCAAAGCGCTGCATAATATTAGCTGTTGCCGGAACAGGCACCGGCAGCACGCCATGCTGGCAGCGCACAGTGCCGCGGCCCTCGCACAGCTCAGGTACAATTACGTTTTCAACACCAAGACTGTCGGCACACACAGCAATCGCCACAATATCAACGATAGAATCAATCGCACCAACCTCGTGGAAATGCACTGCATTCTTCTCCACTGCATGCGCCTTTGCCTCAGCATCCGCAATAATATCAAAAATCTTCAACGCCAATTCCTTGGCTGCAGCACTCATATCCGTAGCATCAATAATCGCAATAACCTCCTGCAGACCGCGGTGCTCATGGTGATGATGATGCTCATGCGGCACATGGCTGTGCTCATGTTCATGGTCGTGGTCATGATGATGTTCATGCTCGTGCTCATGGTCATGGTCATGATGATGTTCGTGTTCGTGCTCATGCTCGTGGTCATGATGATGCTCATGCTCATGGCTATGCACTACAGCATCGTCGTTGCCATGCAAAAAGGCCATATCATGGTCATGGTTAGCATGCTCCTCGTCCAGAATAACATCAAAATCACAGCAGTTAACGCCTGCTTTAGACACTCTGCTGATTTTATATTCAAAGCCCTTTGCAGGAATACTCTGCAGAGCCTTATCCAGTGCCTCTTTGTCCGCGCCCAGGTCCAAAAGTGCTGCTACCAGCATATCGCCGCTGATGCCGGCATTACATTCCAAATATAAGCTTTTCATAAATCTTCCTCCTAATCTGAAGCCTGCATACTTGTAGCAGGCTAATGCTAAAATTCGCTATAAGTACAAATTAATCCTGCTTTAAAGTTTCATTCATGCTGCCTGTACGATAGCCTTGCAAATCAAGTGCCACATAAGCAAAGCCTGCAGCCTTCAATCCTTTGTAAATCGTACTGCGCATCGGCTCCGCCACTGCCAGCTCCAGCTGCTCGGGCAACAGCTCAACGCGCGCCAAACTGCCATGCACACGCACACGGAACTGCTTAAAGCCCAGCTCCCACAAAAGCTGCTCCACCTTATCCACCGCCGCCAGCTTCTCCGCTGTAATACGCTCACCGTAAACAAAGCGCGAAGCAAGACAAGCAAATGACGGCTTATCCCAAGTCGGCAGCTGCAGCTTATGCGACAGCAGGCGGATTTCTTCCTTCGTCAGCTCTGCAGTGCGCAGAGGGCTCTGCACTTTCAGCTCAGCCAAAGCCCTCAGACCGGGGCGGTAATCACCCAAATCATCCATATTCGAGCCTTCGCAAAGCACAGCACCGTTTTCCTGTGCAATGCGCAAGAAATTACTGAACAGCGTTTTTTTGCAGATATAGCAGCGGTCCGGCGGATTTTCGGCAAACCCCGGCACCTGCAGCTCATCAAAATCAAAGTAAAGATGACAGATTCCCTGCTTCCGACAGAACTCCTCTGCCTCCGCTATATCACGCTGCGGCACAACACCGGAACGTGCCGTCACAGCAAGTGCCTTATCTCCCAACGTCAAATGCGCCGCCTGCAGCAAAAACGTCGAATCAACGCCGCCGCTGAACGCAACCAGCACACTGCCCAAGCGCCGCAGCTCCTGCTGCAGCACGGCAAACTTGGCTTCCGCCTGTATTTCTAAATCTTTATTTATAGGCATAATAGTTCTCCCTCATAAAAATTAAACGCATAGCTAGCCCCCTTCCGCCTCGCTTAGCTCGGCACCTTCCCTATACTAAGACACATTTTTCATGCAATGAAAAATGCTGGTCGTGTTATACTCGAAGAGTGCAAGGGGCAGGCAAGAAAGGTTGGACAAGCAATTAATATATTGCCAAGCACAACCCTCAGTCATCGCCTGCGGCGATGCCAGCTCCCTTGCAAGGAGCATATAAAAGTTTATATCTCCCCTGAAAGGGGAGGTGGAGGCGAGCTTTGCGAGCAGACGGAAGGGTTGGATCTCACTTGCACGCCAACCTGTTAATCTGCGTCGCAATAATCCCCGCGCCATATCCATTATCAATATTCACAACTGAAACACAGTTAGCGCAGGAATTAATCATCGTCAGCAGCGCACTCAGCCCATGAAAGCTCGCACCGTATCCGACAGAAGTCGGCACCGCAATCACCGGATTACGCACAAGGCCACCGATAACACTCGCCAGCGCGCCCTCCATGCCTGCAGCCGTCACTACACAATTTGCTTGCTGCAGCAAATCAACCTTATCCAAAAGACGGTGAATCCCGCTCACGCCAACATCGTAAAGACGCTCCACATGCGCCCCGAAAAATTCAGCCGTCTGCGCCGCCTCCTCCGCAACGGGAATATCGGCAGTACCCGCAGTACACACAACAACGCAACCGCTCCGCACCTTATCCGGGCGCTCCTGCTTCAGCGTCCGCGCCACCGGATCATAAACAATATCAGGCAGCTGCCGCCGCACCAGCTCATACTGCTCCGGCGTTGCCCGCGTGCCGAACACCTCACCCTGCTCCGCCAAAAGACGCTTATAAATATCCGCCAAATACGCATCAGGCTTACCGCTGCAGTAAACCACCTCCGCAAAGCCCGTGCGCTGCTCACGCGAAGTATCAAGACGCGCATAATTTAAATTCTCGTACGCCTTGCGATTAAAATAGCGCTCCGCCTCAGCCACCGACAGCTTGCCGCTGCGCACCTGTTCAAGTACACTCCTGGAGTCCACTTTATACCTCCTTTTATGACAAAGACTTAGTCCGCCGCCCGGCAGACTAAGTCTTGCATATATAAATATTAAATTTCGGTTTTATTATAGCGAAAACATACCCGCAACGCAAGTATTCTTCACATCAAGCCACAATTACACCAAGTTCTTCACAACCGCCAGCTCCATCTTGTCCGCAGGAATAACCTCGGAATGCAGCACCGGCAGATTCTCCAACGCCAACATACGCGGCGGAATCTCCGTACCGGTATCGGCATGCAGCTTTTGCAGCAGCTCAAAAGGATTGCTGCTCTGCGGCTGAGCATCATCAAGCGCAGCCAAAACACTGTCGGCAAACTTATACGGACTTGCGGTAGACAGCACCACGGTATATGTTTCATCACTGGTCAGGAAACGATATTTTTCCATCGCACGCCAGGCAACGGCAGTATGCGTATCCATCAGATAATGGTAATCATTATAAATACGTCCGATAGCCTCCTTTGTTTCCAGCTCATCAACCCAGGCACCGAAGAACTGGCTTTGAATCTGCTTCAGATCATCGCTGTCAATCTCATAATGACCTTCGGTATTCAAACGCTTCATATAATCCGCTACGCGTGCAGCATCATGCTCAGTCACACTGTAAAGCAGACGCTCCAGATTACTGGAAACAAGAATATCCATAGAAGGAGATGCAGTTTTAAAGAACTCACGGCGTCTGTCATAAACACCTGTATTTATAAAATCAGTCAGCACGTTATTACTGTTGGATGCACACAGCAGTCTGTCAATCGGCAAGCCCATCATCTTAGCATAATAGCCTGCCAGAATATCACCGAAGTTGCCGGTCGGAACAACAAAATTAATCGGGTCACCGGCAGCAATCTTGCCTGCCTTCACAGCATCTACATAAGCGCTGAAGTAGTAAACAATCTGCGGCACCAGACGGCCCCAGTTAATAGAATTGGCAGAAGAGAAGGTATATCCCTTTTTCTCCAGCTCATCACTGAGCGCAGTATTACCGAAGATTTCCTTCACGCCGCGCTGAGCATCATCAAAGTTACCCTCAATACCGAAAACCTTAACATTTTTGCCTGCCTGGGTAATCATCTGCTGCTTCTGGATATCACTCACACCCTCGCTGGGGTAGAAAACAATAATCTGCGTTCCAGGAACATCAGCAAAGCCCTCCAAAGCAGCCTTGCCGGTATCACCGGAGGTAGCAACCAGAATAACAACCTTATTCGTTTCACCGGTCTTTTGCATCGAACGTGTCAAAAGATGCGGCAAAAGCTGCAGTGCCATATCCTTAAAAGCAGACGTCGGGCCATGCCACAGCTCCAGCACACCGGTGTTATCATTTACCTGTACCAAAGGCACAGGATTATCACCGAATTTTTCTGGCGCGTAGGCAGCATTTACACATTCGCGCAGCTCGTCCTCGCTGAAATCAGTAAGATACTGCAGCAGAACGTCAACAGCACGCTCCGTATAAGGCTTGCGCTCCATCGCCTTTATATCAACCATACGCATCGCAGGAATATTCTGCGGTACAAACAATCCTCCATCCGCTGCCAAGCCACGGGTTATCGCGTGTGCAGCGGAAAACAAATCAGTTTTCCCTCTTGTACTAACATATAACATATATTCAACCTACTTTCTTCTTTGAATTTTGACGTCATACTGCCGTCAGCGTTAATAATACGCCTTCAGGCCAGCACAGTCGTATTTCTTTCAAACACAATTGTGCAAATAGGTTATCAAGATTATAATAGCATATTTTATAGGAAGGAACAAGAGTTACTCTGCAAAAATCAGCGGTGCCACCGTTGCAGCCGTAGCACGCTGCAAATCAGCAGGCGCTGCAATAATCTGCATACCGCGCTGACCGGCGCTGATTGCAATCTCCGGCCAGTTATTGCTTGTCTCATCCATATATACAGGGTAGTTCTTTTTAGCGCCCAATGGTGAACAGCCGCCGCGAATATAGCCTGTCAGCGGCAATACCTCCTTCAGATGTACCAGCTCGGCACGCTTATTGCCGCTGGCTCTGGCCAACGCCTTTAAATCAAGCTCGCTATCACCGGGAATTACGGCAAACATAATGCCGTTCTTGTCACCGCGTACTACCAGTGTTTTGAATACCTGTGATGCAGGCATGCCAACCTCTGCGGCAACATGCACAGCATCCAGATGCTCCTCGTCCACCGGATATTCCATAATACGGTATTCTATCTTCAGCTCGTCCAGACGGCGGGCTGCATTAGTTTTTTTGTTATGTTTCATAAGGAAAAACCCCCTCTAAGCTAGAGAAATTACTTCATCTCTGTTATAATAGCACTATAGTAATGTAAAATGCAAATAAAATTGTGAGGACAATAAATTGAAGCTGAAAATTATCTGCGGACAGCTGGAAATTACTCCCGGCCGTCCTGATGTAAACTATAAGAAAATCATTGACGCTATTGAAAAAGCACGCAGCCTTGAGGCCGATATCCTGCTTCTGCCCGAAATGGCACTGCCGGGTTATCTTATCGGCGACATTTGGGAGCAGCAGACATTTTTGGATGACTGCGCCTATTATGCCGAAAAGATCGTCGCTGCCACCGAAAATATCTGCGTTATCTTCGGTAGCGTTGCCACCGAATCAGGCAAGCTCAACGAGGACGGACGCGTGCGCAAATACAACGCCGCCTTTGCCTGCCAAAACGGTAAGCTGCTCGGCGGTTATCAGGGACGCAGCTTCTTCATCAAGACATCGCTGCCCAACTACCGCGAATTTGATGACTGCCGTCATTTTTACAGCCTGCAGAAACTCTGCGCCGAAGAAGGTGCAAGCGTCAGCGAAGCACTGCAGCCTTTGGAAATCGTCATCCGAGGCACCAGCCTGCGCATCGGCGTCATGCTGTGCGAGGACGGCTGGACGGAAAACTATCACCTTAACGTACCGCAAACGTTGGCAGCCAACGGAGCACAGCTCTTGTGCAACCTTTCCTGCTCCCCCTATACGCTGGGCAAAAACCGTAAGCGCAACCTCCTTTTCAGTGCGCAGGCACGCACCGCAGGCATTCCGCTCATCTACTGCAACAATGTCGGCATCCAGAACAACGGCAAGAACATCTTCACCTACGACGGCTGTACTTCCGCCTACAACGGAGACGGCAGTCTGGTTACCTCTGCGCCCATGTATGCCGATACCTTTTTAGAATTCACCTGGGATACAAAAGTGAACCGCATCATTCCCACCTGTCCGCCGGCAGAGCTGCCGCAGGAGCCGGAATCCGTATACCGCGCTCTGCGCTACGGCACCGCCAAATTCCTGCAGCAATGCGGTATCAAACGCATGACCGTCGGCCTTTCCGGCGGCATCGACAGCGCCGTAACCGCTGTCATGTATGCGGATATTTTGGGACCGGAGAACGTGCTGCTGCTCAATTTGCCTTCACGCTTCAACTCTGCTGCCACACGCAACAGCGCGCAGCAGCTGGCGCAGGCATTGGGAGCAAACTATGCCGTAATGCCAATCAGCGAAAGCTATGAGCTGGCAGTCAAGCAATTAGAAGAAACGCCTATCACCAATCTGGCAGACGGCAGCAGCTTCAACCTGCAGCTCAGCGGACTCATAAAAGAAAATATTCAGGCCCGCGACCGCGGCGCACGCGTCATCGCTGCTGCGTCAGCAGCCTTCGGCGGCGCCTTCAGCTGCAACTCCAACAAAGCAGAGCTTGCTATCGGCTACGCCACCTTCTACGGCGACATCTGCGGCGCCATGGCCATGATCGGTGACCTTTGGAAGCATCAGGTATATGCCCTTGGCCATTATCTGAACGAAGTGATTTACAAACGCGAAGTAATCCCCGAAGCTATCTTCAATATCCGTCCCAGCGCCGAGCTTTCGGATGCACAGACAGTAGGCAACGGCGGCGACCCGCTGGTGTATGGTTATCACGATTACCTGCTGCGTGCCTTTATCGAAAACTGGCACAAAACAACGCCGGCAGACATCCTGCGCTGGTACAAAGCCGGCACGCTGGCCTCAGAGCTTGGCTGTACGCAGGAAGCGATTAACGAAGCCTGCCCCGATGCCGCTGCGCTGATTGCCGATTTGGAGCGCTGGTGGAAGCTGTTCGCCGGCTTTGCTGTTGCCAAACGCATTCAGGCACCACCGGTTTTGTCGCTCACCAAACGCGCCTTTGGCTATGACCATCGTGAAGCACAGCTTACACCCTATTTCTCACGCGAATATTACGAGCTTAAGGAAGAACTGCTGAAATAAGCAATCTGTAAGGCAAAAGGAAAATATGATTTCAAATATTTTTCTTCTGCTTCATGATTAACAAAGTATATATTTTCTCTTGACATCTGTTTAATTAAATAGTATAATACCTTTTGTATTCGGGGTGTAGCGCAGTTTGGTAGCGCACCTGCCTTGGGAGCAGGGTGTCGCAGGTTCGAATCCTGCCACTCCGACCATGCGGGTGTAGTTTAGTGGTAAAACCTCAGCCTTCCAAGCTGATGTTGTGGGTTCGATTCCCATCGCCCGCTCCAAGTTAATATGGTTCAGTAGCTCAGTTGGATAGAGCAACGGCCTTCTAAGCCGTGGGTCGGGGGTTCGAATCCCTCCTGGATCACCATGAATGAAACCCCGCAACCATGCAGGTTGCGGGGTATTTTTGTGTGTAAACAACGCAGAATGTACTCATCTTCTCAGTACATTCTGCGTTTTGCTTTACAGGCTCAAAAAGTTTTTCAAAATCGTCCGTCCCTGCGGCGTCATAATCGACTCCGGATGGAACTGCACGCCATACACCGGCAGAGTTTTATGCTGCAGCGCCATGATTTCATTCTTCGCTGTTTTCGCCGTAACCTCCAGGCATTCCGGCAAGCTTTCCGGCTCCACAATCAGCGAATGATAGCGCGCTGCCTCAAAGCCATCAGGCATATCCTTAAAAATGGGGCTTGCCGCCTCCAGATACACCTTATCTGCCTTACCATGCACAATCTCCGGCGCATGCACAACGTTACCGCCAAAAGCCTCACCAATCGCCTGATGCCCCAGGCAGACGCCCAAAATCGGGAACTCACCGGCAAGCTGGCGGATAACATCCAGACAAATACCCGCCTGCTTTGGATTACCCGGACCGGGCGAAATAATAATATGATCCGGCTGCATAGCTCTGATATCCTCAATCGTCAGCTTATCATTGCGCACAACCTTGATATCAGAATTGATTTCGCCAATCAGCTGATACAGATTAAAAGTAAAGCTGTCGTAGTTATCTATAATCAAAATCATTCCTTACTCCTCCTCTGCCGTCATGTACAGCGCTGCCATGCAGGCGCCTGCCTTATTCACAGTTTCCTGAAATTCATTGTCCAACACGGAATCCGCAACGATACCGCCGCCGGCCTGAATATAAACTCTGTCATTCTTCTTAACCATAGTGCGGATGGTAATACAGATATCCATGTTGCCGCCAAAATCAAGATACCCCATGCCACCGCCGTAAATACCGCGGCGCTCCGGCTCCAGCTCGTCGATAATCTCGCAGGCGCGAATTTTCGGCGCTCCGCTCAACGTGCCTGCCGGGAACACCGCCCGCAGCGCATCCAGTGCATCCTTATCAGCGCTCAGCTGGCCTGTAACCTTGCTCGTGATATGCATAACATGTGAAAAGCGTTTAATTGCCTTGTAATCGCTCACCTTGACGCTGCCAAAGTCACAGACACGGCCCACATCGTTGCGCCCCAAATCTACCAGCATATTATGCTCGGCGATTTCCTTAGCGTCTGCCAAAAGCTCCTGCTCCAAAGCCAAGTCCTCCTCGCTCGTCCGTCCGCGGCGGCGTGTGCCCGCAATCGGCATGCTGATGACCTTTTTGCCTACCACCTTCACCAACGTTTCCGGTGAGCTGCCGGCAATTTCCATATCGTCATTATGCAAAAATACCATGTACTGCGAAGGGTTCCTCGTTCTCAAATAGCGGTAAGCACTGAAAAGGCTTTGGTCATAGGTTGCGCTGAATTTTTGCGCGTAAACAATCTGAAAGGCATCGCCGTTTTTAATATATTCCTTGCAGCGAAGCACACTTTTATTATACTGCTCACGGCTCTGGTTACTGGTGAACTCGCCCAGCTTAGCCTTTACAGGCTTCTTCGGCTGCACAGGCTGCAGCAGCATTTCCTCCATCGCCGCAATTTCACGCTCTGCTTTAGCGTAATTGATGGCAGCATTATCCGTTTTGACATTCACAATCAGGAAAATCTTCTGCTTGAGATGGTCAAAGGCAATCAGCTTATCAAACAGCATTAAATCAACATCGGCAAATTCGGCCTTGCTCTCTTTATTCACACGCATATCCGGCTCGCAGTAGCGCATAAAATCAAAGCCAAAGGTGCCTACAAGACCGCCGGTAAAATTAGGCAGGCCTTCAATCAGCGGTGCCTTGTACTCTTCCAGAATATGACGGATACAGCCAAGAGGATCATTTTCCTGATACTTTACGGCAGCACCGCTGATGATTTCCGCATTACCATCGGTTATTTTCAAACGCAGCACAGGATCATAGCCTACAAAGGAATAGCGCGCCCAGTGCTCACCGCCCTCAATACTTTCCAAAAGGAAGTAGTTGCGGCTGCTGCGTCTTACATTGTCCAAAAATGCCAGCGGCGTCAGCATATCCGCCAGGCATTCCTTCGCTACCGGCACAGCCTTGTAGTCCTTTGCATACTGCATGACCTGCTCCAAAGATAAATTTAACATTTTGTCACCTCATCTGCTTATTTTCACCCGTGTCAACAAAAAAGCCTGTCCTCGTACTGCTCACTTTGAGCAATATCAAGGACAGGCTATAAATACTTATACCTGCGGTACCACCTTGCTTCGCCGTACATCGGCGCTCTCTCGCAGAATGCTGACACATTCCTCACCCTTAACGCCGGTGCAACGTTGCCGAATACTCTCGCCTAAACGATTTGACAGCACCCTCAACGGTCCATTTATCAGCCTGCATCTCTATCCGGCTTCCACCTGCCCGAACTCTCTGTAAGCGCATCTGCTGACTTGATCTCCGTCTCAACGGTTTGTGGTCTTTTTGAAGTTGTGCCTAGTGTAACACTCTACATTGATAGAGTCAAGAAAATATTACACTTTGCGTACTTCCGATTATTTTGCAGTAAATAATGTAAAGCAGGTTACAGTTTCAAAATAACTGCGCAACAGCAAGCAACGCAACCATTACGCAAGTTTTTCTTCTGCATGAGGAAAACTCACTCAAAAATCCAAAGTTTTTCTTTTATAAACGAAAAACTTCTGAATTTCAAGTACTTTTTCTTTTACAGGCGAAAAACTTTGGATGTAGGAAGCAATATAACTACTTGACTCAATTTTCTTCCAAAAGAAAATCTATAATATTCTTTTGCTCAATCCCATCCTCACCCATAGGGAATTCATCAAGAGTAAGCACATACTTCGGATAGCTGTCATTAATCTTTTTAAGTGGAGCAAATTCACGCTCATATGTTTTTTCATCCAAAACCGATGCAGATACTTGATAATAAATGCGCTTATCCTCTTTTTGAGCAATGAAGTCTACTTCGAGCAGATCTAATTTGCCTATGCTAACCTGATATCCTCTTCGCAAAAGCTCCAGATAAACAATATTTTCAAGAATATGTCCGATATCGCGAGTGCGTTCACCCAATAAAAGGTTACGCAAGCCTATATCAACGATATAATATTTTTCCAGTGATTTCAAAAACTCTTTGCCTTTGATATCATAGCGATTTGCTTCATACAAAATAAAAGCATCTTTTAGTGCTCGAATATAGTTATCAATAGTCCCTGATGTAGTCCTTCTGCCATTACTGTTCAAGGTATCAGCTATTTTTTTAGTTGAAACTATATTTCCTATATTATCAAATAAAAATCGTATTACATCTTCTAAGAGCTTTACGTCTGAAATCCTCTTGCGTTCAACAATATCCTTAAGTAAAACAGTGTTGAATATACCTCTAAAGTATTCCAAGCGAACTTCTTTGTTATCAATAGTTGCAGCATAAGGAAAGCCACCATTAAGATAATATTTATTAAACGCCGTCTTTTTATCTCCACCGACTAATTCCCAATACTCCTTAAACGACAACGGTAGTATGCTCAGTTCAATATACCTTCCAGACAACAATGTAGATAATTCACCAGAAAGCAAATATGCATTAGAACCAGTAATATAAATATCTACATCATCACGTAAGAACAAACTGTTGATAGCCTTTTGAAACTCTGGAACAATTTGTATTTCATCTAAGAATATGTAATTTTTTTCATTAGGGGATAAGTTTTCCAGGATATGATTATATAAAGTATGATAATCCTTAAGACTTTCCCAACGCAAATCTTCAAAATTTATATATTGACAGCATGAAGGATGCACACCGCTGCTTACTAAAAAATCTCTATACATTTCCAGCAGTGTCGACTTACCGGAACGACGCACACCTGTAATAACCTTGATAATCTTTTTATCTCGCATCAATTTTAGTTTTTCCAAATATGTCTGACGTACAATCATACAAATCCTCCTCTCTCGAACTACCACTATATTTATTTGTCCTTTATATCATAACAGAAAGCATAATGCCACGCAACTTTTTCTTCTCCATGAGAAAAACTCATCAAATATCAGAAGTTTTTCTTCTATAAACGAAAAACTTCTGATTCTTAAGCACTTTTCCTTCTACAGGTGAAAAATTTTGGCTTCTTTTTTTCTTTCACATGTCAAAAGGTAGACTCTATGTCTGCCTTTTTAAATTGAATTTGCGCAACTGATTTTATACGTCATCAAAAAAGGCGGCGCACTCGCACCGCCCCAAGGTTTCAGGTTAATTTTACTATTTCATGCATGCATCACGCGGCAGTCCCAGCTGTTCGCAGATGTCGCCCCATTTTTGCTGACGTGTTTTCATCGCCAGCAGCTCTTCCACGCTCTTGTCACAGTGACGCGCCAAAAACATAGCACGCTTCACCTGATGCGAAGCATACCCCATGCGCATGTATTTATCCACCAGCTTTTTATCCAGGCCGAACAGGCGGTGGATGCGGTCAACCTTGTACTCATGCTCGGCACGCGCCAGCTTTTCCGGCGTCAGCCCCAAAAGGTAATCAACACGCGTCCAGACGTATTTGTCGCGCAGCTGCGCAACCTCCTTCACCGGCTTTTTCGCTGCGTAGGCATGCAGGCAGAGCTTTTTCAGCTCCATGTAGCTGATGCCGCTGTCAAAAAGCTCGCCAAGCTCTTCCTTGTCAAAGAGAAAGCTGTCATGCAGGCCGTTCACTGCCTTTTCCTTATCCATAGGCTTCTTGCCTGCGGCACTGGCAGTAGCTCCGCCAACCACGAAAAGACCGCAAAGCATCAGGCAGATTAAAAGCGTTATCTTTTTCATTTTGCACCTCCGAGGTAAGTCAGCAAGTCAAAAAGTGGTGGCGCAAACGCACCGCCGTAATGGTTAAGTGTTAGAAGCTATATTCGTAGCCAACCATGAAGTTAATACCAGTGGTATAGTAGCCATAGGTAGTTTCATCAGGACCTTTAGAGGTAGTGTAATCTTTTCTGTCTAACAAGTTATTGATATGGAGGAATGCTTTCTGATTTTTCTCAGGAGCATAGGAGAAGTGCAAATCAGTATACAGGGCAGGTTTCATTCTGTCATGAACAGCAGATGTGCCATCTGTTCTCATACCAATATAGTTAGCACTCAAAGCACTTGCAAACTTGTCTGCATGATAATTTACGCCCATGTTGAACTGGAACTGATTATTATATTTAATCCATTCGCCACCTGCACTGTTATCGGTTTTGAAGGATTTTTGCTTCGGATTGCTATAGGTAACGCCCCAGAAGGAATCCAGGTTATCATTATGCTTAACATTCAAAGACAGCTCTACGCCAGTATTTTTAACGTCAGTATTGCTGTAGATCAAATTACCTGCTTGCGCACTACCGCTAATGCTTTCAATAGCATCTTTAATATCGTAATTAAAGATTGCCAATCTCCAGGAGCGGTTTGCTTCGTTAAGCTTATAACCCATTTCGTAATGCACGCCATGCTCCGGCTTCAAATCCACAGACGGTAAAATAACACTGCCACCGAAGATTTTGGTCAGCTCCGGTAATCTGTAGGATTTGCCGGCTTTAGCATAGAAGGAGCTGTTGTCAGTCAAATCACGGATATACTGAATTTCCGGAGTGAATTTACTCTGATTCATCTGTACAGTTTTAGTAGTAATGCCTGTACTCAGGTCAGTGTTATCACCTTTAGCATTTCTTACAAAGGTTTCGCGCAGGTTAACAATCAGCTTGTCATTGTCAGTCATCTGCCAGTCATAAGATGCATAGAGAGAGTAGATATCGCGATTATATGTGCCGGTACGTTCCGGTTTAGCAGGAGTATTGCCCATTTTCTTGCTAGCAGAGTTGTAAACATCCAAATCCTCGCGTTTGAAGGATGCGCCTACCAAAAATTTATCTTTTTCGTTGACATCAAAAACCTTCTGTACGTTAATGTTTGTATTATGACCCTTGCGCCAGCTATATTTTATTGCATTGTTGATACTACCATCTTTATTCCAAGTAATCTGGTCATAATTTCTTTCCTGGGTACCATAAGAGATGTTAGAAGTAAAGCCATACTTATCATCTATAGCTAAAGCAAATGTATTATTATGGTCATCGTATTCTTTTCTTTGATAAGGACTCTTAAGATATGTATTATCGATTATATCCATCACATTATTATTTTCTACATAATTATGTGTGAATTTTACGTTGTCATTAATGTTGTAGTTCCACAGGATGCCCTTGCTCTCTCCCTTCACATAATCGAAATGGCGATAGGAAGAGGGATTATTCTTAGGAGTATATTTAATAGTAGTTGTCATATTAGATATCTTACCGCGATTCTCCAAAGATGCGCTTGCGTTAAATCTGTCTGCACCTACAGATACTGCATAACGTTCACGACCATAATTACCTGCAGAAACCTTCACACTGTTTTTTACAGTATTTTTGGTGATAATATTAACTACACCGCCAGTAGCCTCAGAACCGTACAATACAGAACCGCCGCCACGAACTATCTCGATTTTTTCAATCATATCAGACGGAATATCTTCCAAATTGTACTTGCCGTCCTGGTTCATCGGAACACCGTCAACCATCACAAGAGTGCCCTTATCTACGCCACGAATAATAATTTTACTGGTCATAGAACCCATTGCTGCACCATTAGGACCTTGTGCGCTTGACATAACGCCTAAAGAATTTTGCAGTACATCATAAGCAGAACCAGCACCGCTGTTTTCAATTTTTTCTTTAGTAACTACTTCAACAGCAGCCGGAGTTTTTAAATCTTTGGTCTCCATTCTTTGTGCGGTAATAACCATCGGATCAAGAGAATACTCCTGCAGCTCTTCTGCAAATACGTTTGCACCCCCCCATATTACACTACCGGTAATGAGGGCCGTCATCAATAAACCCTTGGAAAAATTACTCTTCATGTTTACTCATACTCCTATCAAAAATATTTATTGAAAAGCCCTTGCACACCCAGTCTTTCATGGTCATATGCAGCAAGCTTCACAATCGGCAGAAAATATCTGTATATCAACTCATCTAGATAACATTATATCTTATTTTAAACTATATAGCTACTTTATAGGCAAGATTTTTATGAGAATTTTTACAAAGAAAAAAATCACCGCCAGATTCGTCTTCAATCATGGCGGTGATCAATATTATTATTAATTTGTATCACTAGGCGCTCATTTTAACAGCCAACGCACGTACTTCCTTCACCGAAAGCTTAGAGTACTTAACAATCTTATCTATGCTTTCATTATTGGCAAGCATCTCTTTGGCAACGCTAATACGAGCTTCTTTTTGCGCTTTAGCAGCTTTAGCTTCATATTTCTTTGCCATTTTTTCTAAGGCTTCTTTTTCACGCTTCGCTATAAGCTTTTCCATTACATCGCCCATTTTATCCAAGCCCTCCTTCTCTTCTTTAAAGTATCTAATTTTTTCAGCAATAATTATTTATATATTATAATAACAAACGTAAAATGCAAAGTCAAATAACTGCACATCATACTTTTTGTGTTAAATAGCTGTTCTTGTATACAAAAAGGCGGCGCAAACGCGCCGCCATAAAACCATACGCCTGCAAAAATTACAGATACGAAATCGGTATAACCTTATCATTATCTTTCAACGCAACTATTCTATCATACGTGCAAATAACACCGCCACTGCCACGCTTAACTCCAGGGATAGAATCCAACACAGAAAAGGCTTTGATGTCTGCTGCTTTAGGATCAGCATGTTTTTTCATTTCCAAAGGATGGAGCACTCCATTACATTCGATAAGTAAATCTATTTCCTTTTGCTCCTTATCTCTATAAAAATATAAAGGCGGCTCTGCTATCCCCTTATTGTAATAACTCTTAACTATTTCAGCAATGACAAACGTTTCAAAAAACGCTCCTGCCATGGCTCCGTTTTTCAGCACATCAGCAGTAGTCCATTTCGTCAGATAGGCTGCCAAACCAGTATCCATGAAATAAAGCTTCGGCGTTTTGACCACCCTTTTTAACACATTATTCGCATATGGACGCAACAAATACACTATATTGCAAGTAACAAGAATAGATAGCCAGCGTTCGGCGGTTGATACACTAATTCCCACATTCTTGGCAAGTGACGAAATATTAAGCAACTGGCCGGTAATACTTGCTACAGCAATCATGAACGTAATGAATTTCACTTCATCACCAACCTGTGTCAATTCACGCACATCACGTTCAATATAAGTTTTTACATAAGAAGCGTAGAAAATCTGCCAGTCATAATCCTCATTAAGCAATAAATCCGGCATGCTGCCCCTATGAATTACTTTCCATAAATCTTCATAGGTTATAGGCTTTAGTTCCTTTTTGCGTGCAGTAAAATACTCTTCAACTGGCAAAAATACATCATTAAATTTAATCTGCTGATACTCACGCAGCGAAAGCCCCAAAAGATTAAAAATGCCTAAGCGGCCGGCAAGCGATTCGCCCACATTCTTCATCAGTTTAAACTGTTGTGACCCGGAAAGGTAAAACATCCCTTTGCCGTTCTGTTCATCTACCTGCATTTTAATATAAGGAAACAGATTAGGCGCATACTGGATTTCATCCACAAAAACCGGTGGAGTATTATCTTTAAAAAAAGTAGCCGGCTGCTCAACTGCAGCATGAAGCTGCATGGGATCATCTAAGCTTATGTAATTAGCACTATTGGCGAACCTGCGTAGCAAAGTTGTTTTACCAACCTGACGCGGACCTGTTACCAAAACTGCGCCAAACATTTTTGAAGCTTTTTCAAGTATGCTTTCCAAGTGACGATGAATATACATAAGGTGCTCCTTTCGACTAATTTATTTTTTAATAATATATTAGCCGTTTTTTTCTAAGAACGCAAGTTTTTTTAGAAAAAAAGGCGGCGCAAGCGCGCCGCCAAAGCTTGTTTATTAAATTAGAAGGTATGAGTAAACATTACACGCCAGTTGTACGGCAAATCCAAGTTAGCGTATTTATTAGCATAGTTCTTTTTATCCAACAGGTTGTTCATAGTGACTGTAATGTTGTCATTTTCTGTCAGGTCATAAGATGTATTCCAAGTCAATCTGATTCTTTCAGGAATCTGACGTTTGTTATAGTCTTCTCTATCACCTAAATATTTAAAAGTCAAATTACTCGTCCATTTATCCTTACTGTAGGTAACACCTGCAGCTACGTCAATGCGACCAGAATCTTGTACCCATTTGGGTTTAGCTACGGATTTATCATAAATTTCCGGGTTGCTGTAACCTAAACCTAAATTATATTGCCAATTATCGTTTACATTGTTAGTAAATTCAAATTCAACACCAGTGTTTCTAAAATCACCTTTATTAACAATATATTGCTTACCATCAGGACCAAGCTTTTTAGAACCAGACCAGCCAAATTTATCCTGGAATTTCATATGATATACAGCTAACTTATACAATTTATTTCCATCTAATTTTTTTATACCGGTTTCATAATTCCAGCCTTTTTCAGGAACAAGATTAGTAAAGTTAGAAGAAGTAAAATAGGAATCAACTGCAGGCATTTGGAAAGCCTTGCCCACATTGATATACCAGCTGGTATCTTCATCAAATTTATATAATGTCTGAATTTGCGGCAAAGCAATTTTTTTAGAGGTAGCCAAATCGCTAAAGGATTCGCCTCTCAAGCCTAAAATAGCCTCAAACTTATCACTGAAATTCTTATCATAGGAAACGTATACAGAATTATCAGTTCTATGCGCTACATTAGCAGTTTTTACCAAGCCTTCATAATTTTCTCTTCTAAAAGTATAACCAAGAATCAATGAATCCTTGCCAAAATCCCATTTTTTCTGGATATCTGCTACATAGCTGTCTAATTTTGCATTACTATCAACTTTTGCATTTTTTACAAAATCGTATCCATCTGCTTTTCTATAATTATATCCAAGCGTAGCATTAATTCCATTGTCTTTTCCAGCATAAGCTAAGCCCATAGTCATACGAGAATCTTTATATCTGTAATCATAATCCTTAACATCCGCAGGTTTTTTCGCATATTTATGACCGCCACGAGTAATATCACCATGAGAATAGAAGAAGTTAGCTCTCAGCTCATCAGTCAACTGTCCAGTCATAGCAACTCTTTCTTTCTGACCTTTGCCAATCCACCAGTCAGTATCTGAGCCATAGGGATAATCATTACTATGGGTATATTTATCGGAATATTCTTTGCCTGCGCTAATCATAAATTTTTCGCTAGTCAAAGCTACGCCGTAATCTTTATAATAATTACCTACGGTACCGCTAACTTTAATTTGTTCTTTGCCAGCTGGACGCTTTGTAATAATATTAATTACGCCGCCCATTGCTTCTGCGCCATATAAAGTACCGGAAGCACCTCTAACGATTTCAACACGTTCAACCATAGCTGCAGGTATAGAATCGGCACTATTGTAATTCTTTAAGTTCATAGGAATACCATCAACCATAACCAAGGTACCGCGGTCAAAGCCTCTTACGATACTTCTGCCAGAGCTAAAACCAAACTCCTGGCCTGCATCGCCATAGCCTGTGCTGGCCATACCTAATTGATTATCAATAATGTCAAAAACATTTTTGTAACCAGCTTTTTTAATGTCATCAGACTTAATAATTGTTGTAGTAGCAGGGGTAGCAACATCCCTAGTTTCCGTTCTCGTCGCCGTTACAACCATCTGGTCCAGCGAATACTCCTGCAGCTCTTCGGCAAATACGTTTGTGCCCCCCCATATTACACTACCAGTAATGAGGGCCGTCATCAATAAACCCTTGGAAAAATTACTCTTCATGTTTACTCATACTCCTCAAAAATATATTTTGACCACTCTTCCCCCGCCCATTCTTGCATGGCCACAGGCTACTAAGCGCATCAAGCAAAATTGTAAGCTATACGGCAATATAGCTATAAAAAAGCGCCCTTGCTTTTATAATCAGCAAAAGCGCAAGTTACTCTTCTGATATTATATAGAAAGCTTCTTTGTAAAGTTATATTTCGCTTTAGGAATCTCTCTTTTTATATGTCCATAGTATACTACACAAGTCTTATATATTCAATATCAATTCTTATTATTAAACTAAATTCTACTAGGAAATTTTTCTTTCAACCACAAAAACAGTATTGGCAGCACCAACAGCGTAAACACCGTTGATGTTATCATACCGCCGATGATAACCCACGCCATGCTCACGCGCGTTTCCGAGCCTGCGCTCAGCGACAGCGCCGTCGGCAGCATACCCACCACCATCGTCAGTGCTGTCATAAAGATAGGCTTCAGACGAGTTTTGCCTGCTTCAATTACCGCTGCCTTCGCCGTCATGCCTTCATGCATCAGCGTCAGCGTATAATCCAAAAGCAGCGTGCCGTTTTTCGCTACCAGACCGTCCATAACCAAGATGCCGATGAGAGAATACAGGTTGATGGTGTTATGCGTCAAAAGCAGGCAGAAGATTGCACCGATGATGCCCAGCGGCAACGAAAACATACGGATGAACGGCGTGAATACCGATTCATAAAGCACTGCCAGCAGCAGATAAATCAACAGCAATGACAGCGACAATGCCATAGCCATTTCGGCAAAGGAATCGTTCATCGTGGTCGCCTGGCCGGAAAACTCATAGGTACTCTTGAGGCCTGCAGCATTTAGCTTCTGCGTCAGCTCCTTGACTACTTCATTCAGCGGTCTGTCCGTCAGGTTGCACTGGATGTTAATGATGCGCTCCTTATTCACGCGACGGATCGTAATCGGGCCTACGCCCTCTTCTACATCGGCAAGGTCGCCAAGAAAGACGCTTCCTCTGCCTGTCTGCACTGGAATAGCGCGTACATCTTCGATATCATAGCCACTGCCACCGGCAAAACGTACTGCAATATCGGTGTCATTGCCATGGTTTTGCACATCGTTCGCCAGCACGCCGGCGCTGCGTCCACCAATAGCGGCGTTAAAGGACTGCGCCACGTCATTGACTGTCGCGTGATAATATTTCAGCTTGTCGCGGTCTACTGTCACCTTCAGCTCCGGCATGCCTTTAACATAGGAATTTTTGATATCCTTCAGGCCTGCAGTCGAAGCAAAAATCTGCTCCACTTTGGCAGAATCAGCCACAAGCTGGTTCATATCACTGCCCTTAAGCTCTACCTGTACCGGTGAACGCACAAGGTTGCGGCCGCCGGAAACACCGGTAACGGATGACTGAATCTCATTGACGCGCACCTTGATTTCGCCAAGATTCTGCTTGGCAAAGCTGCGAATCTCCTGTGCTACCTGCCAGACATCCTTACTGCGCTCATCGCTGCTTTTGAGCGCGATAACCAGCTTGCCCATGCTCTGTGTGGTCGTTACATTAGTCATATAATGCTCGATTTCCGGCACCTTGGCCAAATAATCCTCAAACAGCAGCAAGGCCTCGTTGGTTTGGTCAGCGTTAAAGCCCGTAGGCAGCTCAATATTCACCTGAATCGCGCTTTCGTCGGTACGCGGCATGTACTCCGAGCCAACGATACCGAGCGGCACCAGCGCCACCGCCACCGCGAAGGCTGCCAGTACTCCCAGCACCAGCTTCTTCGGCTTTTCTATGCATTTGCGCAGTAGCACATCATACTTTGCAATCGTCTGCGCTTCAAAGTCATCCAGTCTGCTCCACAGCTTGCCCTTAGGCTCCTCCACGCCGTTTTTATAAAAGCGCGAAGCCAGCATCGGCGTCAGCGTAAAGGAAACGACCAGCGACATCAGTGTAGCAAAAACAATCGTCATGCCAAACTGCTTGAAGAACTGGCCGGTCGCACTCTGCATAAAGGCAATAGGCAAAAATACCACCACGTCGCAAAGCGTCATAGCGATTGCGGCCATGCCAATCTCATTACGTCCTTCCTCCGCCGCCACGTCTGCGCTTTTACCCATCGCCAGAAAACGATGGATATTCTCCAACACAACAATGGAGTCATCGACAAGAATACCAATACACAATGCCATACCCATAAGTGACATCATATTGAAGGTAAAGCCTGCCAAATACATCAGGAAGAAGGTTGCAATCAGCGAGGTAGGAATGGCAATCATAACTGCCATAGAGGACTTCCAGCCACGCAGGAACAGATACAAGACAAGGCCGGTAGTAACAAGGCCTTCCAGTAGCGTTTTAAGCGTGTTGCTTAGGGAATCGCGCACGAAATGCGACTGGTCATAAACAACGGTAAAAACGTAGTCCGGGTAATCCTTGCGCAGCGTTTCCAGCTGCTGCAGCACGCCATCTGCTGTGTCGACGATATTGGCACCGCTAGCCTTATACACCTCCAGTGATACCGCCTCGTTGCCGTCAACACGGCTATAGGCCACGGCACGCTTATCCTTGGCCTGCACGTTGGCCACCTGCCCCAGCTCGATATATCTGCCGCCTGCACCCTTAAGCTGCAGATGCTGAATCTCCTCCGGAGCCTTATACTGCGCCTGCAGACGCACGGTTTTTTCCAAAGCATCGGTATAGACGGAGCCGGAAGAAACAATAACGTTTTCCTTGCGCACCGCCGTAATAATATCCTGCAGCGTCAGTCCGTAATAATTGAGCTTATCCTTATCAACTTCGATTGCGACTTCCTTGGTACGACCGCCGGTAACGTCAACATCAGCTACGCCGGCTGCCTGCTGCAAGCGCTCCTTAAAGCTGCTGTCTGCCAAGGCAAAAATATCGTCCAGGTTATCCTTAGACGTTGCTGCAATCTGGATAATCGGATATTCTTCTGAAGAACGCTTGAGCACTGCAGGCTCATCAATATCCTCCGGCAGATTCTTACGGATACGGCTGACTTTTTTCGTTGCCTCGATAGCCACCATATCAGCATCGGCCTGACTGTCCAGCTCGACAAAAATCTCCGCACGTCCGGGACGTGTAGCGGAACGCACCTGCTTAAAGTGCGAAATTGAGGACAGCTCGTCCTCAATCGGCTTCGTCACCTGCTGTTCAACGGATTCCGTACTGGCGCCCGGATAGTTGACAATTACGCTGATAAATTTAGAGTCCACGTCCGGCAGCAGCTCCACGCCAATGCGAAAGAAGCTGATAAGACCGAGGACGCAGACTAATATGTAAATCATGCAGATACCGATAGGCCGTTTAATAGAAAAGCGTGTAATATTCATTACTTCGCCTCCTCCTTGGCCACCTCAACCACCATGCCGTCACGCAGACGCGCAAGATTATCAAGGATAACCGTTTCGCCTATCTTCACACCCTGCACTATTTCAATACTTTCATTATTACTTGCACCGGTAGTAACAGGCTTTTTCAGAGCCTTATTACCCTTGCCCAGCACATAGACAAAATATTTGCCATCCCGTTCGAGAACGGTATTTTTAGGTAAATATATAGTGGATGGCTTTTGCAGAAAACGCAATTCACCCTTGGCAAACAAGCCTGCCTTTACGTTGGAGCCAGGCTCATCCAGCCTGATGCGGAGGGTAAACTTGTTTGTTTCCCTGCTTCTTACAGGGCTCACATAAACAACAGTACCCCGGCATATTTCGCCAATCGCCTCCAGCTTCAGCTCGACCTGCGTGCCAACGGTCACAGAAGCAGCCTCGGCCTCTGTAATATCGCAGTCCACTGTAAAACCACTGTCATCTAAAAGGGTAAGCAGCCTGCTCCCTGCAGGCGCATAGCCACCCACTTCTGCATCGCGGTAGGTAATAATACCTGCGCGTGGTGCCTTAAAAATCAGATCGTGATACTTGTTTTGCGCAATAATGTACTCCTGCTCACGTCTGGCAGCAATCTGCTCCTGACGGTAGACCTGCGACGGTGTGCCATCATAGCTTTCCTGCTGCGCCAAAGCATCGTACTGCGCTTTTTTATTAGCCAGCGTCTGCTCCATACTGTCCAGCTCAGACTTGGAAACAGCGCCCTGCGCATACAACTTGCGGTAACGCTCCGCGTTGACCTGCGCCAGCTTATAATCAGCCTCATAGCGAGTAAGGCTGGTGCTGTAGCTCACATCCGTAGTTGCCGCATTAGCTCCGGCCTCGGCATAGCGTGCCTTGGCCTTGAGCATTTCGGCGCGGGCATCATCAAGATGCTGCACCAGGAGGATATCTCCGGCCTGCACCTTGCTGCCCAAATCCACATTAATCTCATCGACAATACCGGCATACTTATTGACGATATCAATCTGTGCCTTGGCCTTGAGCTGTCCAAAAAGATTAATGCTTTTATACAATGGTCGTCTGCTCACTACCTGCGTGTGCACAATAGGTTTCATTACTGCTTTTTTTGACGTAGACTGGTTGGAGAGATGCCTGAGGCCCAGTGTCAAAGTAATGCCTATCACACAGATAGCAAGCAGACTAAGGAGTTTGTGTTGTAATATATAGTTTTTTGCCTGAGTAAAATCGGGGCGCAGCATTATTTCGCTGCTGCCTGAGCATCAGCAGCTACGGCCTGTTGGCAGACTTCCAGCATAGCCTCAGCAAAGCTGCCTGCCGGAACCGGAACAAACTTCAGCTCCTTAGCCTGATGGCTCAGCAGAGTTTTCTTGCTGCCATAAACATCCATTACCTCTACACCGTAGGTTTTATCCTGCAGGTTAAAGGTCATGACGATTTCACAGTATTGCACCTTCTCTTTTTTAGTCAGAGAAGCCTTGTATTTTTCATTGAGCTTTTTCAGCATATCCTTATCGGTAAAAACGGTTTTCGTCAGCACGGAAATAATATTTTTATCGGGCAGGCCGTTAGTAACCTTGCTGAAGGTCATAGAATCCATATCGTAAGCATAAATACCTACGTTATTTTCTACAACAATAGACCAACGTGCCTGCTCCTGTTCTTCTTCGCTCGGTTTAGGCATCATGCTGATTTCCCAGTTCATACCCTCCTGAGTTGCAGGCTTGTTGTCTGCATCAGCAGCAAATGCGGTTGCGCAGCAAAATAAGGTTACTAATAAAATAAGCAGTTTTTTCATGAAAACTCCACTCCTTTGTATTCTAATATATCTATTAGTATACTATACTCTTATCTTTAATTCAAATTTCTTGCAATACGAATTATATTTTCCTTAGACAGCTTCTGTAGCGTATAATAATTGGCTTGCATAGCGGCGGCAACCTTCTTTGCCAAGCCCAGCTTAATAAAATCGCTTTCCGTATCAATCACCACAGAAGTAATTTTAGCCTTAGCAATTTTTTCAGCAATGCTGATTGCTGCTGCTACAGGATCCTTTTCGCCCTCGTGCACGGCATTCGCACGTCCGTCGGTAACAACGATCAGAATCGGCTCCAGCTCGCTGTCACGCTTGTTCAAAAGCGCCAACGTCTGCAGCGACAGCGCCAAGCCGTCTGCCAGCGGCGTTTTACCACCGGTCGGCATTTCTGCCAGACGCTTCTGCGCCAGGTCCACGCTGCGGGTAATCGGCAACAGCATATCCGCCTTATCACGACGGAAAGCAATCATGCCTACGCGGTCACGCTTTTGGTACGCCTCCTGCAGCATGTAGAAAATTGCACCCTTAACGGCGCGCATACGCTCACGTGCACCCATGGAACCGCTGGCATCCACCGCAAACAGGAAGGTGTTGCCGATGCGTTTTTCGCGCACCTTCTGGCGTAAATCCTCTTCCTTGATGTTCAGCGCACAGCCGTTATCCTCACGCAGGCGCTGATAAGGCGCTGCCGCGCGGATGGTTGCGTCAAAGGCCAGGTCCGTAACCTTGCTTTTAGGCTGTTCGGCGCGCACGTAACGTCCCTGCTTCAGGTCAGTCTTGGTCACGCTGCGTTTGCCGCTACCACGGCGCACATTGCGGTCCTTGCCCAAATCCAGCAGCATCTTCGGCAGGCGGAAGCTTTTGTCAATATCGGCAAGCTGCTCCTCCGGTGCCAGGTTGTTATCATTACGCTCCTGCTGCTGCTCGTCCTCGTCGCTTTCGTCGTCCTCGTCCTCATCGTCGGAAGCATCGTCATCTTCGTCATCATCGCCGTTATCCAAGGGCGGTGGCGGCGGCAGCTGGTTATCTTCGTTGTCCTCGTCATTATTTTCATCGTCAGGATTATCTTCGTTATCCTGCTCGTTTTCTTCTTCGTTTTGGTTATCGTCCTGTTGCTCCTGCTCCTCGGGCTGTTGCTCTGGCGGCTTACGCATACGGTGCGGCAGCACGAACTGCGCTGCCTCCTCCACGTCCTTCGGCAGCACGTAAGTGCGCCCCGCCAGGGCGGCGATAGCGCGCGCAGCCTCGAGCAGATAAATTTCCGCACGATGGCCGGCACAAAAGGCCTGCGAGCACAGCTGAGCGGCAAGCATCAGCATCGCATCGCTCACCTCAACCTGCGGCAGCAGCTCACGCGCTGCCTTAACCTTCGCTGCCAGGGCAGCAGTTTCTTCCGCATACTGCTCACAAAACGCAAGGGTATTGTTACTATATGCTAAGGCACGTTGGATAACCTCCACGCGCTGACCGATATCCTGCAGTGCCTGCATATCTGCGTACATACCGAAGCGGTCCAGAATATGTCCGGGCAGAGTGCCCTCCTCCGGATTCATCGTAGCAATGACGGTCGTGCGCACCTCATGGCTGCAGCTGATACCGTCACGCTCTACATTGTTGATGCCTGCGCTGTTAGCATCTAATGCCGCAGTGAGCAGCTCCTGACGCAGCAGATTAGCTTCATCAATATAAAGAATGTTATTCGTAGCACGTGCCAGAATTCCCGGTGAAAAGCGTTTTTCGCCCAGGCTTACGGCAGCCTCCAGGTCAATGCTGCCAAAAAGCATATCCTCTGTTACGTTCAGCGGCAACGTCAGCATCCTTTGCGCACCAATCAAACTCTGCACACTGCGGGCCAGCACGGATTTTGCCGTACCCTTGGCACCGCCTATGAGCAGGCCGCCTGCTCTGCGGTTGACAAGAGCAATGAGCAAGGCCTTTTTAGCCTCCTCCTGCCCCACGACCGCAGCAAAGGGATAAAGATTATCTTTAAGCATAGTCAACGCTCCTTAGGCTTCGGCAGTCAAAAAGCTTTCTACCTTATTCCAATCCAGCTCGCCCTCTTCAAACGGACGGCGGCGCATACGGTGCGGCAGCACCAGCTTAGCTGCTTCCTTCAGGTCATCAAGGTTAGCCTGCTTGCGGCCGTTGAAGGCAGCCAAGGTCAGCGCTGTCTTGATCACAGTAATATCCGCACGGTGACCGTCTACGCCCAGCTCAACAGAAAGCTTGGCCACAGTTTCCAGCAGCTTGTCATCAATAGTTACCTCCGGCAGCAGCTTGCCGGCAGCAATAATTTTTTCCGCCAGCTCCTCCTGCGCTTCCTTATAGCCTGCAATAAAGCTCTCAGCATCGTTTTCATAAGCCAGACGGCGTTTGATTACTTCTACGCGCTGCAGCGGGTCATGTTCGCCAGTCACGACAACGCTCAAACCAAAGCGGTCCAAAAGCTGCGGGCGGATGTCACCCTCTTCGGGGTTCATAGTGCCAACCAGCACAAAGCGTGCGGGGTGGGAATAGGAAACACCCTCGCGTTCAACGGTGTTTACGCCCATGGCAGCGGCATCCAGCAGAACGTCTACAACGTGGTCATCCAACAGGTTGATTTCGTCTACATATAAAATATTGCGATTAGCCTGCGCCAAAATACCGGGTTCAAACTTTTTCTCACCATGCTTAATCGCATGCTCAATGTCCAATGTACCGACAACGCGGTCCTCTGTAGCACTTACAGGCAACTCAACCACGCGCATGTTGATGGTTTCCTCTGGCAAGGTGCCCTCTGCCTGCAGTTTGGCAGTACAGTCATCACACAGCTGGCTGCTGTGCGGGTCACAGTGGAAGCGACAGCCGTGCACAGCCGCCATCGGCGGCAGCAGCTCGGCAAGAGCGCGAACAGCGGTAGATTTTGCCGTGCCCTTTTCACCCTTAATCAAAACACCGCCTAAAGCCGGGTTGATAACATTTAAAATCAAGGACAGCTTCATTTCCTCCTGTCCTACAATCGCAGTAAAAGGATATACAGCAGTACGTTTCATTTATATTCCTCCGTTTATTAAAAAGAACTATCAATAAAATATGTATCTAATTATACAGTGTCTACTAGGTATACACGCAAGCGGTTTGGAGAAAAAATTACAGAAAATAAAAACCGACCAACTAAAACCAGATTTTGCTTCTGATTTTAGTCAGACGGTCGCTTAACTAATTTAAAAACATCTTATCTTCTCACATATCTTTGCTTGGAGCTTTTAGGCTTGTCCGGCAGCGTCAAAGCAATTTTGCCGTCATCAATCAACGGCTGCACAATTTTTGACATGGAATAATAGCGCGAAAAGCCCAGGAATTCAATAATCTCCTGTCTGGAGCGCGGCACTGTGCAAAACTCTATCAAGCGTTCTTCTATGCTATATGCCCGCTGTCCATTGTATTGCTCCTGCTCCTCCTGCACACTGCTGACAGTTGCATAAGGTGCATCATAAACCTGAGAAATTTTGCTCTTGAAGGTAACTACAAATTCGCCATGGCGGATACAAAAAGCCGGCGGTGGCAGCTGCGCCTTCTGCAGCTCGTGATAAATAGTCGGAATGCCGCTGTAACGGTTTTCCGTAACCTGCATCAGCTCCAAAATATTTGCCAAAGCACTGTTACGTGTATCCGGACGCACTTTGCCTAATGAATCAATCGTCAGCTTGCCATATAAGCCACCGCTGGAAATAATCTCCAGACGATTACGATATATTTCCAAACGCACAGGCACGTTTTCCGAGTGAATACTGTAATCGCGATGTACCAATGCATTAAGAATCGCCTCACGCACTGCCTTCAGCGGATATTCATCCCTGTCCGCACGCTTGCCCTTATCATCTATAATCGTACTGTGGCGGCTGTTGCGGTTCACAAAATCAACCGCCTCGTCTACCATTTCATCTATCGTGCCGGTAATACGCTCATTATCAATAAAGCGCTCTCCCTGTAATCCCGGCTCGCCCATTACATTGCCGGGCAAAGCAACAGCCGTAATGCAAAGCTGTGGAAAAGCTCCCTGCGGATATTTAGAAAAACACAGCTCGCCTGCCAGCGTCGGCTGTCCGTTTACCGTAACACCCATCAGCTCTAAAATTTCTTCATCACTGACATGCTTAGCCAAATTTTTGCAGTCTTTTTTTACTGCCTGCAAAAAGCAAGCCAGCTTTTCTTCATCAAAAAAGCTTCTGCGTGCACCAGTTGCTTCGCGAATATCGTCTCGGATACGCTTGCGGAAGGCATCATAGCTGTAAATTTCATATTCACTCATCGGTTCATCAGCATCGCCCACACGTATATAAGCGCCTTTCAATCTGCCTGTACCACGATAAAAACACGGTCTTTCTGCGACATCAAGCCCCGGAATCTCTGCCGAAACTACAACCTTGTCATCTATTTCGCAAACAGTAAATAAAGCACGCACACACGGCGACATCTGATTACACTGTTCTGTTACCTTTTTCTGCAAATCCTGCGCATCATAAACGCCGACAACATCAAAGCCTTTTCTTTCATCTATGCCGAACACGATAACGCCGCCCTCGTCCTGATTGGCAAAGCTCGACAATGTATCGTATAAACGTGTAGGACAGCCCTTGTTGGCAGCCTTCAGCTCTACTGTTTGCATTTCACATTGCAGATGTTTTATTTTAGCAACCAAATTGCGCAAAGCTTCAGTTTGCATAGTACGCCCTCCTTTTAATTGCTATTGCTCTTACAGTTTAGCAACTTTTTGGCAACTAGTCAATTGTTTTGCCAACTATTTTGACAACATTAACAAAAAAAAGTCGGCAAGCAGCATTGCACCGCTCACCGACGTCATTGATAATTTTATTCACTATATACAGCGTCCGCCAAATCCTCTACAGCGTTGACAATGTACTGCGACACGCACAGCACATGCTTCGCCGGCACTGTATAGACCTTTCTGTTTTTCACTGCGTCCGTAGTCTGGTAACCGGAATTGTTCAGCAGTTCCTCCTCCATCTGCTTCGGATCATGCTGACCATCATAATTCCAGCCTGCGAGTAAAAACACCTCCGGATTAAGCTGAACCACTGCCTCCTGATTTACTATGCCAGGCTTATCATAATGCAGCTCCTCCAAGGCATTGCGCACCTGCGCATATCTGCAGACATCGTTAAACGAAGCCTCCGGACTGTAGTAGGCACCGTTACTGCGCATAAAAACAATGCGCTTCTGTTTTTCCTTAGGGATTTTGCCTATTTTATCCTGCACCTTCTTCAGATGCTCGTCCATAGCGGTAACCATCATTTCGCCGCGTTCCTTTTCGCCAACGGCCTCGCCCAGAAAGCGTATGCACTCACGTACATCTTCAAAGCTTTTGGGAGTTTTATAGACATAAACCTGCAGGTTCATATCGCGTAGCGACTGAATAACCTCCGGCTTAACAAAATCCGGTATCAATATCAAATCAGGGTGCAACGCCATAATTGCCTCCGAGCTTTGGCCATCTACTCTGCTTCCCACACTCTGCGCCCGCTCTACAATATTGGATATCCCCGGGTCGTCCACCAGACGTGAGAAGGCAGCAATGCGACTGCTTGGTACAAGGTCAATGAGGATTTCATCAGTGCTTATAGACATAGATATAATGCGCTGGGGTTTTTCTTTAAAATACAGCTTATGCCCCTGCGAATCCGTAACAGTATAGGCTGCAGTACTGTTCGATTTTTGCGCACTATCACTGCTGCAGCCTACAACTATTAATAGTATACTCAAACACAGCAGCAGTGCTGTTATTATCTTTTGATATTTTTGTTTCGGCATATTTTCTTCATCCTTTATTTTCCTTCAGTATAGCTATTATAGCACGAACATCAGCTTTCGACATAAGCAAGTTATAGCAGTTTGGCATATGAAAAAGGCAGAACAGATTTTACTCTGCTCCGCCTTTCTCAAAGGAGTTAAGTGTATATGAATAAGGTTAGGGGCTGATTATTTACATGCTCTCCACTCATGTTTTATTCGCATCAAATTCACTACTTCAAAGCAAACTATCTGCGATTAATTTTTATGTGAAATTAATATAAGCATAACCTTTTACTTCACCCTTAAATGCTGCGCCCCCTGTATAGCAAAGGCTTCGCCATAGGCAGCATGGGCGATTTCCTGTACGCCGAAGATAACGTCCTGCGAGCAGTTGTAAATATAACCCTCATTAGGATAAAACAGCTGCTTGCTTTTGATGGCGCGCATGGTCTGCAGCGACGGATCCTCTAAAAATTCCTGATTATATTTTTTGATATCAAAATTGCCATGGTCGTTATACACCGGCATAATCAGTAAATCCGGATCAATCTTCACCAGCATTTCCTTAGTAACCTGCTGGCCGTTTTTGATTCCTGCAGCCGAAACGCCGTTGATAACGCCTGCTTCCTTGCACATGTCGTCAAAAATACACCCCTTGCCGCCGTAGGAGCTCATCAGCGAAACAAGTACAATTTTCTTCTTCTTCTGCGGCTTAAGCGCCGCTACCTGCTGCTTAACCTGCGCCAGTCTGCTGTCCATCAGCTTCACCAGCTCTTCTCCCTTACTGTCGGCGTGCATGGCTTTGGCGATAGTGCGCACGTTTTGCCTGATATCCTCAATAGTCGCCGGTCCTTTCAGTACGATAACATTCATGCCCAAGTTACGCAAATTTTCGACACGGTTCATGTCGCTCCAATCGTAGGCAAAGACTACGTCCGGTTTCAGCGCCAGCACCTCTTCGGCCGAAGGATTTTTGATTTTGTGCTGAATTTTTTTAGCCTGCTCTACAAGGTTAGAGCTTACCGGATCATCGGCCAGATAATTGACGGCAACCAATTTATCTTCCATGCCCAGCCCCATTATTATACCATCACTGCTAAGCGCCAGCGTCAGCACCTTTTGCGGTGCCTGCTTGAACGTGGTTACGGTTCCATGCTCATCAGTTACTTTATAGCTTCCGTCTGCGGCAGCGTCTTTTCCGCCGCTGCCTTGTCCGCAGCCTGTAACTAAAAGCAGCAGCAACAGCAATAAACAAAAAATTTTCCTCATGCTTCAAGCCTCTATTCTCATCATTTTATTTCAGCGGTATTGACTTATATGCGGCAATACCGACAATACAGTAATTTATATTATAAAGTATATAGCGCTATGATAGTCAAGAGGGATTACAGTAATATTCCCCTCCCCACACGTCAAAAAGGCAGCGCATTGCGCCGCCTTAAGGGTTAAACTGTTATGTGGTTAGAAGGTGTATTCTGCTCCAATGATGAAGCGTCTGCCCTGTGCAGGATAGGTGTAGGTGCCGCCATTAACGCCGGCACTTTCAGCATAAGCCTTGTTGAACAGATTGTAGCCCTTAGCATAGAAGGAAAGGTCTTTTGTAGCTTTGTATGCCACAGACATATCCAAGGTCATGTATTTGCTGTCAACATAGGCACTCTTGTCTGCACCACTGCCACCACGCAGGAACAAATCAGCATTCCACAGGTCATCGTGATAGCGAACACCAAAGCGATACATATTAGGAATATAGTTAGCATCACGAACATAGCCACTGCCATGCTCATTATTTTTTACACGAATATAGGTATAGGAAGCCTCTAAATCCCAGTTATCGTTCAGCTCGTGAGCAACACTCAACTCCATACCATTTTTCTTTTGCTTATCAACATTTCTTACAATTGATACAGAAGCGTTATCACTATTAGTAGTATCCCAATCAATAGCATCTTCAAGCTTGCTTTGGAAATAGCTAATGTTAACAGATGTTTTATCTGCTATCTTAGTTCCATAACCAATAGTCCATGTATCACCTTTTTCAGGCTTCAGATTTGGGTTACCATAGCTTTCATATGTATATTTATTTCTATCATCATAATAATAAGAATAATAATACAAGTCATCTAATGTAGGTGCCTTAAAAACCTGTCCCCAGTTAAAGTACGCATGACTGTTTTCGTCAAATTTCTTGTTCAAACCTGCACTCCAAGTAGTTTTACTGCCTGCGGTACTATGCTTATCATAGCGCACGCCTGCATCCAAAGTCCAGCTAGGTGCAAATTCCCATTGGTCGCTGACAAAAACAGCTTTATTATTAATGGATTTTTCTGCTGTATATGACGTAGCATTTAATGCTTTAGCCTTACGATAGGAAGCACCTACAACTAATCTGTTGTTATCTGACAAGGTAATGTTCTGCTGAGCTTCAAAGCCTGTATCAGTTTCGTACATATCGCCCGCATTGTAATAATCATATTTATTACGATAAAGTTGGATAAAGCCTTGATCCTTATCATTGACAGTCCAATTATACTTTGCATAAAAATCATTCGTTTTTTTGTTGCTGAAGCTTGCAGACTTTGCCTTTGTACTATAAGATCTAACGCCTTCAAACTTACTGAAATCATAACCAAGTTCTAAATTAGATGTTTCTGAAAGCTCTTGGCTTAATTTCACAGAAACCTTTTCATTTTCATAAGTAGACGCAGCAGGCCATCTCTTATTTGCTTCTGTTTTAGCATCTTTATACTCATGATAGCCTTGTTTATATTTAGAGGCTGCAACCATAACGCCAGTCTTACCTTCTTTTATAGTGTACATAGCTTTTGCATCACGTGCCTGATGAGATCCAAAGCCCATAGAAACCTTACCATAACTATGGTCCACCTTCTTAGTGATAATATTAACTACACCACCAACGGCATCGCTGCCATAAAGTGCGCCACCATGACCTTTAACAACTTCAATGCGCTCGATAAGGCTTACATCTGGCATTTGATTTAAATCATAGCTGGCACGACTCATTGTTCCCATATCAATGTTAACGCGTTTGCCATCAACAAGGACGAGAACGCGTTCATCGCCATTTAAAACTACTTTCTTTTCATAAGCGCCAACACCGGTGTCCATAACCGTAGCACCCGGTACATCCTTCAGTACATCAGCTACATCCAGATAATGTCTGTCAGCGATTTTTTCTGCAGAAATAACGGTTGTATTTACAGGAACATCAACCATTTTGCTTTCGGTTCTGGTAGCAGTTACCACCATATCCTCAAGTGCGAACTCCTGCAAATCCTCTGCTGCAAACGCCGTGCCCCCCCATACTACAGTTGTACCTGCAAGCAAGGACACCATTACAGCATTACGTAAGCTTTGAACCTTTTTCATACTCTAAACCCACCTTTGAATAAAATTTATAGCAAACCATCCGCCTCTATACTTTCAAGACAGGCGCACGGCAAGGCTACCTTTCTATCTCAGCTATCAGTTTATCTTTTCATCATCAATTCGTCAACGACAAGAGTCTGGGTGTTTACCGCTATGAGTATTTTTTACTTACTTTATGTAGTGAACATCATAGGCAATCGACTGCACACACTTAGCTTCTGCATCATAATCAAAAAGCAACACCGCAGGCTCACCGCTGTACGCCAGCTTCAGCTCGCCCCGGTCAATAACCACGCTCTGCCCCACGTTCATATCCATCCACTGCGGGGAACCGGTCTGATTGCAGACAATTATCGTCACATCATTTACCTTAGATGCATGCAGCCAAGCGGGAAGCGGATTACCGCATACCTGTGTCGGCGGCCAGGCAGCAACGTCGACAATTATTTCGGCACCGTGTGCCTTGGTTCCCTCATAATATTCCGGGAACCACAGGTCAGCGCACACCAGCACTCCTGTCTGCAGTCCGCTGCAGTGAAGCACGGTAAAACTGTCACCCTTGCGCGCCCAAGACTCGGATGCCATGCACTCGCCAAAGAGCTTGCGGTGACGGCCGATGATTTCACCATCAGGACCAAAGACAAGACAGCTGTTGAAGTTTTTATCACAGGCAGCATCATATTCGCCGCAGCCTAAAAAGAGGGTAATGCCATATTCACAGCACAATTTACGCAGCGGCTCCAGCTCAGGTGACGGTTGTGGCACTACCACAGCGTTTTCATCTATGCGATAAAAATAATATCCCTGTACTGCCATCTCCGGCGTTAATACCCAGTCTGCGCCCTGCTCCGCAGCAATGCGCACTGCCTGCTCCAATATATGCAGATTGCGCTCCTGCGGACCGCAGCTGAGCTCTAAATGACATAAAGCAATTTTCATTCCATTGCCTCCGAAAATTCTAAACAATCATTTTTTCTATTTTATTGTATATACTAAGAATATAGTCAAGCAAAAGATACTACCAAGCAGCTTAGTTCTGTCAAAAGATATGTAGAAAATACCTGTTAGATGTCAGAGGCATTACCTGACGCATTATTTATTAACAAAGAAACGTCAGCGAAGCGAAATACTTTGTTAAGCACCCGACGCTGACGTTTTTTTACTTTTGTATGCGTTTTATCGCTTCACGCTTCATGCTGCATTCCGCGCCATAGGCAGACTTATCCTCGAAGCCATACCAACGCGCGAAGCAACCGCCGCCGCACAATTTAAAATCGTCGCATTGGCGGCAAAAGTCCATAGACTCGGCAATCACCTGCTTAGTTTTTTCTATCAGAGCAGGCTCAAAACCGTTATAAACATTGCCAAGGTAAAAATCCGCATTGCCTACCAGTGAAGAGCAGGCGTAAATATCCCCCTTGGCATCCACAAAGGCTGCTTCACCGTTCATGGCGTAGCAATGGCCGAAGGTCAGACTGCAATCCTTGCACAAAAGCTGTGCGCGCTCCTGCTGCGCAATCGCTATGCGCATTTCTGTGAGCTTCGCCATCTCATCGCAGCGTGCAAAAACGCGCTGCATAGCCTGCTGCATCGCTGCAGGCGTTGGCGGCTGCAGATTGCGTCCGCGTCCCTGCCCGCGCAGGATGTCAAAGCCGATTTTACGGATGTTGCCCAAAAAGTAGGCAAAATCCACAATGCCTTCAAGTGTATCTACATTTTCCGATGTCACTACACAGGTCACGCCGCAGGCAATATTGTTACGGCGCAAAACCTCAATACCTTTGAGGATTTCTCCGGTTGCACCATAGCCATTCTTTTTCAGCCTCAGCTTGTCATTGACCGCCGGTCTGCCGTCAAGGCTCACGCCGATAGCAACCTTATTTTTATAGAGGTACTTGGCAATCTTATCAGTAAGCAAAGAGGCGTTAGTCTGCAGCTGCAGTACGGCAGGCGGCTTTTCCTTATGCACATAATCTACCACTGCCTTCAGGCAATCAAAGTTCAGCAGCGGCTCGCCGCCGCTGAACTGAATTACGAAGCGTTCACCGCCGTCCGCCGCCAGCTTAACTGCTGCCAACGCTGTTTCCGGTGACATCATACTGCGTTCATGCTCGGCAGCATAGCAGTAACGGCAGGCAAAGTTGCACTGGCCGGTCAGGCTCAGCACTAACATTTTAATGCCCATCTGCTCTGTCCTCCAGCTCGCCCTCCATATCAAGGTAGAGCTTTTGCAGCTCTTCTTTGGTTTCCGGCTTAGCCTGCCACAGTCCGCGCTGTTCTGCCTCCAGCAGAATTTCCGTCATGCGCTGCAGCGCCCAGGGGTTCACATCACGCAGCCATTCCTGTACTGCCGGGTCAAAGGTATATTTTTCAGCATATTTTTCGTACATCCAGTCCTCCATAACGGCGCTCGTCGCATCCCATTGGAAGCTGTGCGCAATCATGTTGGCCATATCGGCAGCGCCCTTATAGCCATGCTGCATCATGCCCTTGATAAACTTAGGATTAATCGCCTCGCTGCGGAACAGGCGCTTTGCCTCCTCCTGCACGCTGTGCATCGTCACACGCGTCCTGTCGGTACTATCGCCGCAGTAGGAGCGCGGCGCGCTGCCCTTAATCGAACGCACTGCTGCAATCATGCCACCATGATATGCATTGTAGTCATCACTGCTGAGCATATTTGTTTCGTGGTTATCCTCGTTTTTAATCGTAATATCCAAGCTGCCCATACGCTTGCGGAACTGCTGCGGCAGGAATTTACCCTTGGTTTTGCCGCCATAGGCATGACCGCCCCAACGTACATAAACATCGGCAATATCATCAATGGTTTCCCAGTTCTTGCTTTCCAACAGCGCCGCAACGCCTGCGCCATAGGTTCCCTGCGCATCGCCAAAGACGCGGAAGGCCGCCTGACGCCATGCTGCAGCGTGCTCCATACCCTCCTGCTGCTCCAGCTCCCTGGTATCATCCTGAATATGCTTGCGTACAAAGTTTAAGTCATCAGGCTCATCCTGCTCCGCTGCCAACAGCACCGCCTTATCCATCACTTGCATTACCGACGGCATAGTATCGCGGAAGAGGCCGCTGATACGCGCCGTAACGTCAATACGCGGACGTTTGAGCTCCATCAGCGGAATGACCTCCAGGCCGTTGATACGCAGGCTGCCGCTCTGGTACTTGGGACGGATGCCCATGAGATAGAGGAATTCAGCAATGCACTGGCCATGACTGCGCATATTCGCGCCGGACCAGAAGACCATACCGATATTTTCCGGATAATGACCTTCCTCCGCAATGAAGCGCTCTACCACCTGGTCGCCCAGTGTCTGGCCGATTTCCCATGCCGCCGGAGTTGGCAGGCAGCGCGGGTCCACACCGTAGAAGTTGCGTCCTGTCGGCAGCAAATCAGCGCCGCCGCTGGAGGGCGCACCACTAGGACCAGGCTCGATATATTCGCCCTCAAAGCCACGCAGCATATTGGTAATTTCCTGCTTCGTTAAAAGCAGATTGGGGTAAAGTGTATCTACAATATAGTTGCATACCACTTCCAGCTTTTCTCTGCTTTCCGCCGGTGCCTGCTGCACCCAGGGCAGCTGCAGAGCGTCGGCAACAGCTTCCTTCACAAAGTCACGCTGCTGCAGGCAGCGAATCAGCTCGCGGCACTGATTGGCGATACGGTCAATCAGCATACCATAGGTGATATTCAGCGGTTCGTATATCAGGCTGCTGTTTTCCAGCAGATAGTAATAATCAAAGCCATACAGCGCAGCAATTGCCTGCGTCAGGCTGGGGATATTGCCGTTATCAAGACGCAGCAGCAGCCACAGATAATCCTCCAGCTGCTGGTCCTCCGGCGGCTGTCCCATAATATGCAGGCCTGTGTGTACCTCCATATTCTTCAAATCCGTAATGTAATTATGCAGATTCATCACGTATTCGTCGAAGGGCTTTTCTTCATCGTAAGTAACCTCATCCTGCAGGTTGGCCTCGGCAACCTTCGCCAGTACAAGCTCCTGCAAGCGCGGCAGATTATCCGGCTGCGTGCTGCTGAAGTGCACGTATTCGTCCATGAGCTTTTCCAGCTCCTCCAGCTCGTCGTACACTCCCGCTTGTGTCTGCGGCGCCGGCAAATGCTCAATCAGGCAGGCAGCGCCACGGCGTTTTGCCTGAATGCCCTCACCGGTAATAGTGATGTTATAAGGATAAATATTCGGCAAATCTCCCAGCGCCAAATCCGGGTAGCAGCTGCAATCAAGGCCGGCGTTCTTGCCCGGCAGCCATTCCAGGCTGCCATGCGTACCGATATGCGCAACAGCGTCTGCCTGCCAAACATCGCGTACCCAACGGTAGAAGGCAAGATATTGATGCGTCGGTGCAACGTAAGGATCGTGGTAAATTTTCTCCGGGTCCTCGCCAAAACCACGCGGCGGCTGCACGGTTACGAAAACATTGCCGTTCATCGTTCCCGGTACCAGGATATCGCCGTCATATTCCATGACAGTGCCGGGCGCTTCGCCCCAATCCTTCACCAGCTGCTCCTGCACCTTTTTGTCCATCAGCGCAAAGAATTCTCTATATTCTGCTCCCGTCAGCTTATAGGCAGCATCAACCTGCTTTTCCGTCAGCATACTGCGGTCATTGGTGGCATTAGCCGTCAGCTGTTTGATAAATTCCTTCGTATCCTCAGGAATCCAATCTACCTTATAGCCACGCTCGCGCATAGCAGCCAGCACGCGACGGATGCTTTCGATTGTATCTAAACCGATAGCACTGCCGATATTGGAATTACGTGGCGGATAGTTATGGAAAATAATAGCGATTTTCTTCTCGCTGTTGGCCTTGTGGCGCAGCATCGCCCACTTCTTCGCCTTGGAGGCCATGCGCTTTACACGCTCCATATTAGGCAGATAGCGGACATCGCCGTTTTCCAGAATTTTTTTGTGTGCTATAGGCACGCCGTGAATAATACCATCAAATTCCGGCAGAGAAACGCTGATGGAAACCTCCATGGCGTTCATGCCTTCAAAGCTGTCCTTCCATTCCTCAAAGGGCGCAATTGTCGTATAGGCAGCCAAAACCGGTACGTTAAGCTTTTTCAGATAATCAAGGTTAATCGAACCGCCGGTAGTCATGGAAAACTTCATGACATTCAGCAACACATCGATTGCAGGCACACCGTCCGTATTGCAGAAGAAGCTGTTGAAAACCTGCGTCAGACTGGGCATGCCCATCTCCTCCACCGGCATGCCGTTGCTGAAAACGCAGACAGCGTTGACGCCCTGTGCTTCCAGCTCTTCTATTATCGCAGTCTGGTAGGTCAAATCGCCCCACACCCATTCGTCGCGATAAAAAAGAATACCGGCTGTCGGACGGCCGCTGACGCAAAAATCACGCTGGTATTCCGCTAAATCGGTATATACCTTTTTCGCGCGCGGGTGATAAATACCGCACCAGTGAATCGGGTTAGGCTCATCGACTGTAATAGTCTCACCTTGCAACAGCTGCTGCAGATATAACCACAGATTGCTATAGTTGATTTCGCCGCCGAACATGCAATATTTTTTGATAACAGCAAGCTGCTCTGGTGTCAGTCCCTGCGCCAGCTCGCCCTCCTTGCTGCCGGCAGCATCAATATAAAAGGGCAGGCGCAACTGCTTCAGCAAGCTTACACAGCGCTGCAGAAACGGTGTATCCAGACCTGTACCCATCCATTTCATAATGACCAGCTTGGAGCCGGCAAGCTCCTTGTGCCATTTATCATCCCAAGCCGTCGCATCTGTAATCCAACGGCAGGCGCAGGCATTATCTAGCTTGCCTTCCTGCTGCAGCTTTTCCATAGTCTGCTGCATCATACCCATGCGGCGAATAACATTCGTCAAGAAAATAACCTTCATAATTTCCACCTCATCTTAAAAGAACTGCTTCTGCATTCTGCGCAGCAGATACAGGAAGTACGGCGTACCTAAAAACGCCGTCATAATGCCTACACGCACCTCTGCCGGCGGCATAATAATGCGTCCCAGCGAATCGCAGAATACCAAAAAGGCTGCGCCGCCAAGTGCGCTGGCAGGCAAAAGCACGCGATGGTCAGGACCGATAAGCATACGCATCATATGCGGAATAACCAAGCCGACAAACCCGATATTACCACTGACGCAAACGGAGGTAGCAGTAGTCATAGCTGCTACAAAAAGCAGCCCCATGCGGAAAGCATTAACAGGCATACCAACGGCTTTGGCTTCCGTTTCGCCCAGCACCAGAATGTTCAGGTGACGTGCCAGCAGGCACATAATAATAATGCCGCACAGCACAGGTCCCACTGCCAGATATACGTGCTCCCAACGACGGTAATCAAGACCGCCGACCATCCAGAACAGATATTGCTGCAGCTTCTGCTCGTTCATAAATGTAAGCAGACCGGAGGTAATCGCACCCAAAAGCATACCCACAGCAACGCCTGCCAAAAGCAGCGTCATAACAGGAATTTTGCCGTTACGCATCGCCAAAAACACTGTTAGGCACACAGCGCAGATACTGCCGCAAAAAGCGAAGGCCGGCATAGCAAACATACTGCCGGAGGCTGCACCCAAAGCAATAGAAAGCACCGCACCTGTAGCAGCACCGGAGGAGATACCGATAAGACCGGGATCTGCCAGCGGGTTGCTGAAGATGCCCTGCATTACAGCGCCGGAAATACCCAGCGCCGCACCTACTAGCACACCTACCAGCATACGCGGCAGGCGGATATACCAAATAACGGCAAGTTGCTCCCTGCTGTAATCAACCCCGGTAAAGCCTGGCAAATTCAGCTGAGCGCCGATAACCGCCAACGCTTTGCCCACAGGCACATCTATCTGACCGAAGGTCAGCGATACACAGGCAATAACAACTAAGAGAACTGCTAAAAGAATAATAGCCAATGGACTCCGTTCACGTTTAATAATCATCTACAAACACACTTCCTCAAAAAATTTCCGGATATACAGCATGCGCGATGTTTTCAATAGCATCGACAATATGCTGGCTGGCAACATAGCGGTATTTGTCCGAAACAAACTTAATCTGCTTGTTGCGTACAGCCTTGACATCACGATAAGCAGGGTCATTCATTACGGCATAAGCATAACCCTGCACATCCTGTTTATTGTTATAATTCCAGGTCGGCAGCATAAAAATATCCGGATTTATGCGTACCACCTGTTCCTTGCTGATAGCAGGCATACCATGCTCACTCTTGTTTTCATCGGCAACAATGGCTGCGCCGTTAATTACATGCGCCATCGTCAGCATGCTGTCGAGCAAATCTCCTCTCCGCCCCATGGCAGAGGTAAAATTAAAGGCCACAGCAACGCGCCTTTCGCTTGACGGAATCCGCCGCAAGCGTTTTTGCAGCTGCTGCAGGTGCGTGTCCATCTTCTGCACCATCAGCTCCCCCTGCTGCTTTTCGCCCACCGCTGCAGCGATACCGCGGATTTTATCGCACATCTCCTCGTAATTATGCGGACTGCGCGCTATATACACAGGCACGCCCAACCCCTCCAGACTGCGGACCAAATCACTTGAGGTAGCAGTCGAAGCAACAACAAGATCAGGCTGCAATGCGTAAACCGCTTCCGTATTATCCGGCACCTTGCGTCCCACAGTATAGGCCTGCTCCTTGGTAATAAAGCTTATTTCGCTGTCGCCCGCCCAACGGCTGTAGGCCATAATGCGTTTGATATCAACCAAATCGGTAAGGATTTCATCCGTACCATATGTAAGCGAAACTATCCGCTGCGGCCTATGCTCAAAGCGCAGCGTCCGTCCGGCATCGTCCGTAACGCTGTAGGCTGCATCCGCCGCCGGCGGTGCAGGAACATCGGCAGCCTGCTGCTTACTGCATCCTGCAGTAAATACCAAAAGCAACAGGCTTATAATCATCAATAGCTTTTTCATAGACCACCTACTCTACTTTATTCTTTTTCCTGCGGATAAAGCAATTCCACAGTCGCTCCAGCATGTAAGCACTGCCCTGCAGGCCTACCATCGGCTGCTTGGTAATAAACACCTCATCATTCGTAGGATAGCAGATATTGCAGGCATCAAAGCTGCACTGCTTTCTGCGATAAAGAACCGAGCTTTCGCTGCTGCTTGCCAGCAGCAGTACATTTTCACAGGTTTTAAAATATTCACTGATGGCAGCATCGTCCACGCCGACAGTGTAAATCGCCTCTGCAGTGTCGCAGGCAGGCGCATCTTTGAGCGACTGTTGGCAGATGACCGTCAGACTGCCGATATCGGTCCATTCGGTGCGCAGCGTCTGTGCGAGGCACAGCGCCTGCGTCGCAGGCGCGCTGACGAGCACGTTGTCAAACCACATGCTGCCCCAAAGTGCAATCGCTTCATTATTACGGCTCAGCAAATAATTATCCTGCGCCTGAGCTTCTGCCGTCACCTTATCCATAGCGGGTGCAGGCAGCTGCGCATTTATCTGCTGCAGCCAGAGCAGCGTTCCCTGTACACCGTAAGGCAGACCGGCAAAAATATACGGCGTACCGTATTGCTTCTGCAGATATTCTGCCAGCGGCAAACCCAGCTCCGCATTCGTAACAATGTTCAGCGCAGCTTCAGGCAAACGCTGCAGCTCCTCCAGCGTGCATTCGCAGCCGGGAGTGCACAGCACCTCATAGCCTGCCAGCTGCAGTAAGCGTTTTAATTCCCGCGTATCGGCCGCACCCTGCAGATAAAATTCCGATTGTCCTAAAATATTCACTGCCAAGGACTTTGCTGTCGCAGTCTGCGGCAACAGCTGCGCAAACAGCTTCTTGGCAGCCTTGGCGTAGCCCTCGGCAAAGCCGCCGACCATACCGCCGCTGTCCAACGTAACTACCGGAAACGGCAGCTGCAGCTTGCGCGCCATGCCTGCCAGGTCATCACCGATTAAGCTCAGTGAACAGCTGCTTTCCAAAAGCAGTATCGACGGCTTGTGACCATTCTCCAACATGCGCTGCAGTTCCTGCGTCACATATTCCTCGGAGCCGTAAATAACAGCGTTATTATCAGGCTGCGAGCCGTAAAAGCGCGTATACATATCGGGACGCGCCTTTTCCAGATGTCTCAAAGCATAAAAATAACACCACAACGGTCCGTTAATCAAAACCTCACTCTTGTCAATAGCAGCGAAAAAGGCTCCTGCACCTGTCAGCGCACAGGTATCCACACGCTCGCAGATATTGCCCCAACCTTGCTTTTCAGACATAGCGCACGCCTCCCTTCAGCCTGCTGCACAGGCTCTGATAGATTCCCTGCATCATCTTGACCTCACCGGCAACGGCAACCTGCGGCAGCATCGGCAGGAAAATCTGGCGTGCCTCCTTATTCTGCAGTTCGTGCGTTGTCAGCACGATGTCTGCATCTGCTACCAGCTTTTCACCCTCCGCCGTAGTATAAACAGGCACATCGCTGTTTTCCTGCACAACCTTCAGCATCGCTTCGCGCTCATCACCGTCATAGGAATCCAGTAAAATAATGCCGGTAAGATTCAAGCGCAAAAGCTTGATGGTCTGCAGGATATTCCCCGGATGAAAATATCTCAGAATACGGCCGATGCACAGCACTGTTTTCTTGCCTTCCGTTACCGGCAGAAAATGCTGCAGCTGCTCATCTAAGCGCTGCTGCTCCAGCCTCAGCACCTGCTCTGCCAACGCCTCACGTCCCAGCATACGGCCGATGCTGATAATCCAGTCCTGCGTTTCCTGCCAGCCGACAGGATAAATATCGGCCAGATAATGTGTGCCGTATTTTTCCTGCAGCTGCTCCGCAACCTTACGCAAGCCGATATGCGTCTGCCCGCGGCCGCCAAGCACAACCGCATATTCGGCAGCCGCCACCTTTTCCAGCTCATCCATAGCCATATAGCCGGGGAACTGACCGATAACCTCTACGCCGAACTCCTGCAGAATACGGGTAACCTCTTTTGCGTAATGGCCCCACGGGCCGCCGTTATCGCCTAAAAGCAGGACGCTGTCCTTTTGCTTGGTACAAGGCTTGACGAAGCGCTCCAACAGCTTCTGCGTAATTTCAAAATATCCGTCATAATATTCCGCACCCAAAAAGCCGCAGCATTCCACAGTAAGGATAGGAACATTGTATTCCTCCTCCACCTCGCGTGCCACGGATTCCACATCGTCACCGATAACACCGGCAACGCAGGAATTGGCAATCATCAGGCATTTTGGCTTATATGTTTCAATGGCAAAGCGCAAACATTTTTCCAAACGCGCCACACCGCCGAAAATTGCGTCCTTTTCCTGCATCTGGCTGCTGAGCAGCGGAACGGAGCCCCATTGCTCGCGTTCATTCTCGGAAAGCGTGCGGTATTGGGAATTGATATCCATCGTGCGTGCTACATGAGCACAGGCACGCGGGCTGTGAAAAACTACTACAGCGCCGTCCATGTAGGCAACAGCGCGCCACACGCCCGGCATGCTGCAGCTGCAGCTTTTGCGTGCACTGTAAAAGCGTCTTGTTTTAATTGCCATATTCGGCCACCAGCTTTTCAAGCTCCTCAAAGCTCATCGGCGTAGGAATAGCCATGTTTTCATTATGCCAGATATCATGCGCCAGCTTGCGGTAAACACCGGCCTGAGCGCTTTCCGGTGCATATTGCAGCACTGTCTGGCGATTATTTTCCGCCTTATTAACGATTACGTCACGCGGAATAAAGGCAATCAGCTGAGTGTGCAGGCGTTTGGCGAATTCCTGCAGCAGCTGCTGCTCGTTCGGTGTATTACGGCCGTTGCCGATGATACCGCCCAAACGCACACCGCCGCGCATAGCAAAGCGCTTAACGCCCTTGGCGATATTGTTGGCAGCATACAGGCTCATCAGCTCGCCGGAAGAAACAATATATATATCAGTTGCGTAGCCCTCGCGGATTGGCACAGCAAAGCCACCGCAAACTACGTCACCTAAAACGTCATACATAATTAGGTCCTCGTCCGTCAGCACCTCCAGCGAACGCAGCTTTTCCAAAGCTACGATAATGCCGCGGCCTGCGCAACCTACACCCGGCTCAGGACCACCGGCCTCTACGCATTTGATGCCGTTATAGCCTGTATGAACAATATCCTCTGCCGCAACCTCATCATTATCACGCACCATATCCAGCACAGTCTGGCTGCAGATGCGTCCCAACAAAAGTCTGGTAGAATCATTTTTCGGATCGCAGCCGATCTGGCAAACCTTAAGACCATCCTCACTGAATGCAGCCGACAAATTTGATGTTGTTGTGGACTTGCCGATACCGCCCTTACCATAAATCGCAATTTTTTTCATTAGATATTGACCTCCATCCTATACTAAAAAACTCCTATTCAAATAGCAAGAAAATATGATATAATTTACTAGATAAAAAGGAGTGATATTACTCCTTTTAATATTAAACTATATACTAGTATTATAGTCAAGCTTATGAGGAATAATTATGATTAATAAAGACAAGCGAAAGTACTTTACTGCCGGCGAATTGGCTGCAATTTTTAATATATCTAAGCAATCATTGCTCTACTATGACAAGGTTAACCTGCTTTCACCGGACTTTGTCAGTGAAAATGGCTACCGCAATTATTCTATCCAGCAATTTCTGGATTTGGAGATAATCGTCAACCTGCGTGCGCTGGATATCAGCATCGCCAATATCAAAAAATATCTGGAGGACCGCAGCAAGGAGCATTTTCTGCAGCTGCTGCAGGAAAAAACAGCGGAATGTCAGGCAATCATCCACAACAATCAGGAAATCTGCGACACCATCGAACGCATCAAGGAGGATATGCACGTCAAGGAGCTTAATACATGTCGCCACCTGACGCTCAGCTGGCAAAATGACCGTCTGCTGCGTCTGACGCCGCTTGCGGAAAGTGATGACGGCAAAAGCCGTATTACCAAATTTGCCCGTCATGGTCAAAGACGCGCGCATCACAAGGGAGCACTGCCTAATCATGCAGGCTGGGTTTTAGACCAGGAAAGCTTTTTTAAAAAGCATGAATTTCAACGTTCACAGGCATATTTTTCCTGCGTCACCAGCGCCACCAAGCATAGACAGTCCATCAAAATGACGTTGCCTGCCGGTCTGTATCTGGAAATTATTTTTTCTGGTACCTTTTGCGAGAACGCTGAAAAATTATCCCAGCGCATCGAACGCTTTCTACAGACCAATGATTTGGAGCCTGTCGGCAATATTTATATCCTTCCTTTGGAAAATCATTGGTTCTCCTGCGACTGCGAGCAGTACGTCAACAAAATCTTTCTGAAGGTTGAGGATAAAGATACTTCCTCTCTGACGTAAAAATTCTCCCGCGTTATGCTTAAAACTACACCTTTATGTATAATGTCTAAGATAGCCTTTACTGAGTCCGCTCCATGTGAGCGGACTTTTTGCATGCAAAAAACGCTAAAAACTTCAAAGCCTTTAGCGTTTTTGTTTACGTTTTACGTTCTTCAATTAAGTGCCTTCTACACAGCCTCACAGCTGCAGCTGACTCAAAAAGTTTAAGCTGTTCAACGGCTTATCTGTCTGAAAGAAGATAAACTTGAAGAGAATTTTTTCCAGCTCCATGAGCGCACCGCCTCGCACCTTAAAGGGCGTCGGCTGCTCGTAATCGAGCTGCGCCAGCCACTGCCACAGCTCGCGTGTTTCTGCACCGCACGGCTCCAGCCCGTCACCATTATAGCTGCTTCTGCAGCTGCTGCAGATAAGCCCGCCCTGCAGCGGACTGAACCACGCATCATCCTGCGCCGTCACAGCCTCACCGCAATGCACGCAATGCGTAAGCTGCGGTGCAAAGCCAGTAGCCGCCAGCAATTTTATAGCATAGGACAAAACAACCAGACGCGGATTGCGCTGCATCAGCGCCGCCAGGGCAGCTCCCAGCATTTCATAAAGCTCCGGCTGCGGCACTCTGTCCTCCGTCAGTACGGCAGTAAGCTCCGACGCTACCGCCGCATAAGCCATCTGCTGCATATCCATAGACTTGGGCATCTGCAAAAGCTCACAGCTGCGCAGCTTGTCAATCTTCTGGCCCTGCTGCACCTCAATATGCAGATTGGCAAAGGGCTGCAGCAATCTGCCATGTATATTTTTTTCATAGCGGGCACCATAGGCGATAAAGCGCAGCTTGCCATGCTCCTTCGTAAAGCAGACCGCATATTTATCAGCCGTCTGCCAGTTTTTCACATGCAAAACAAGCGCATCATCCGCCAAAAGCTCCCTTTGCGACTCACTCATCCTGCTGTTCTTCCTTCTGCTTTTGCTCCTGCGGCAGCTTCGTAGCCAGCACGCGCACTACACGGAAGCCCTCCGTGCGCAGCACCTTAAAGCTGTAGCTGGAAATCTCTACAGCATCGCCAATCTCAGGCTTGCGCCCAAGCAGACCGAATACATAACCGCCGATGGTATCCTCCTCCGGATCATCAAATGCAATCGGCAGCTGCTCTGCCACATCGTCCAGCAACACCATGCCGTCAAATTCAATACTGCCATTGGGAAGCTGCAACACGTCCGGCGGCTCCTGCGCTTCATGCTCGTCCTGAATATCACCGACGATTTCCTCTACGAGGTCCTCCATAGTAATCAGGCCTGCAGTACCACCGTACTCATCTGCCACCAGTACCATCTGCACATGACGCTGCTGCATCAGACGCAGTGCCTTCGGCACAGGCATAGCCTCCGGAATAACGACAATCGGACGCATCAGGCGACGCAGGTCAAAGGTAGTCTGCCCCGGCTTAAGCTTCAGCAAATCACGCACATGCAGCGTACCCACAACCTGGTCCTTATCCTCCATGCAGAGCGGATAGCGTGTATGATGACTGCTGCGTACAACAGCCATATTTTCTGCCAGCGTATCATCCAAAAACAGGCATACCATATCCTGACGTGGCACCATGACCTCGCGCGCTACACGGTCGGCAAAGTCAAAAACATTGCCGATCATGCTGCCCTCGACATGGTCAATTTGGCCGTGGCGCTCGCTGGCGCTCACCAGCTGGCGCAGCTCGTCCTCACTGCTGGCGCTGCCCTCCTTGTGCCAGGTGCCTGTTTGCAGGTAATGCCAGGCAAGCGGCAGTCTGTGCCAGAAATCAATCAGTTTCTGAAAAAAATTGATAAGTCCTCACTCCTTGTAGCCAAGCTGCTTCAAGGCTTTATCCTTGTTACGCCAGTCAGCCTTAACCTTAACCCATAAATCCAAAAAGACCTTGCAGTACAACAGGTTTTCGATATCAGCACGCGCCTGCTGGCCGATTTTCTTCAGCAGGCTGCCCTTAGCGCCGATAACAATGCCCTTTTGCGATTCACGCTCTACAAAAATTGTTGCTCTGATATAAACGTTTTCTTCGTCGCGCTCCTTGAATTCGTCCACCTCAACCGCTACGGAATGGGGAATTTCATCACGCGTCAGGCGCAATACCTTCTCACGGATCATTTCAGCGGCAATCACGCGCTCCGGCTGGTCGGTAATCATATCCTCCGGGAAGTACGCCGGTCCCTCCGGCAGATGCTTAGTGATTTCCTGCACCAGTCCTGGGAATTTGCTGTCATTCAATGCAGAAACAGGTACAATCGCCGCAAATTTATACAGCTTATTATAACCTTCCATAATCTGGAACAGCTTTTGCTTGTCTGCCAGCTTGTCAATTTTATTTACTACCAAAATTACCGGTGTTTTTACCTTCTGCAACAGGTTCAGGATATAATCCTCGCCTGCGCCGCGTTTTTCGGTTGCATCCACTACAAAGAGGACAACGTCAACCTCCTGCAGGGTGCTTTCTGCCGTACGCACCATGTATTCGCCCAGCTTATGCTGTGGCTTATGAATGCCCGGTGTATCAAGAAACATAATCTGTGCGTTATCAGTATTCATAATGCACATAATCTTATTGCGTGTAGTCTGCGGTCTGTCGGACATGATGGCGATTTTCTCACCAATCAGACTGTTTGTCAGAGTGGACTTGCCCACATTCGGACGTCCCACCATTGCCACAAAGCCGGCATAATGTTTAGCTTCTTCGTTGTTTACCTTATTTATCTTAATCAGCTCCTGTTATCATAATTCAAAACCATACGGCAGCAACTCTTCTACCGTGGTAATTTTAAAGTCACCCTTCATATTTGCCAAAATCACGGTCTGGATACCAAACTCGCGCATTACCTGTCTGCAGGCACCGCATGGAGAAACGGGGCCAGAGGTATCTGCAACTACACACAGCTCTGTCATCTCACGCTCACCGGCGCAGGCAGCGTGGAAGATTGCGTTACGCTCGCCGCAGACACAAAGTCCATAGGAAGCGTTTTCCACATTACAGCCACCGTAGATTTTTCCGTTGGCACAGTGTACAGCCGCACCTACAGCAAAGTTGGAATAAGGAATGTAAGCATTCTTACGGGCAGCAACCGCTGCATCGTACAATTCGCGCCAAGCCGGGGATAATTCATTCAGTTTTACGTCTTTCATGGAAAGCACCTCCTATGTTTTTTACAGGTTAGTTATAAATAATTGTGCACTAAGCATCAATGAATGCCTGTGGGATGGTCAAAATATTCTTCTGAAAGGTTAATCGCACGCAGAGCTTCCTCCTCTTTCGCACGCATTTCAGCCTTATCCTCCTCCGTCATATGGTCATAGCCCAACAGATGGAACATACCATGCACTGCCAGATACGTCATTTCGCGCTCCAGGCCGTGCCCGTATTCCTCTGCCTGACGCAGTGCTGTTTCCGCCGAAATGATGATATCACCGAAAAGATGCTCCTCCGGTCCGCCAATCAGCTCCGGCTCATCTTCATCCTCGCAGTCCTCGTCTAGCGCAAAGCTCAAAACGTCGGTAGGTTTATCCATACCGCGATACTCACGGTTCAGCGCATGGATTTCCTCATCGTCGACAATAGTTACATCAACTTCGGACTCCTCCGGCAGCTCATTCAAGCGTGCTACTGCCTGCAAGCCCTCCTGCAGGCGCTCCAGCACCTGCGCGGAAAGCTCCAGCTTCTGCTGGTCATTTTCCAAATTAATTATCATGCTTGTTTTTCTCCGTTATATTTTTCTTTTTGTTTTTCAAAGCGTTCATAAGCCTTGATGATGGAACCCACGATTTCGTGGCGCACAACATCCTGCTCGCTGAACTTTATCACGCCGATTCCCGGAACATTTCCCAGAATACGCGCAGCGTCCTTCAGGCCGCTGTTCTTGCCGCCCGGCAAATCTATTTGCGTGATATCACCGGTAATAACCATCTTACTGCCAAAGCCAAAGCGCGTCAGGAACATTTTCATCTGCTCCGGTGTAGTATTCTGCGCCTCGTCCAAAATGATGAAGGCGTCATTCAGCGTGCGTCCGCGCATATATGCCAGCGGTGCAACCTCAATCGTACCCTTGGTAAGATACTTTTGGAAGGTTTCCGTGCCCAGCATATCGTACAGGCCGTCATAAAGAGGACGCAGATACGGGTCTACCTTATCCTGCATATCACCCGGCAAAAAGCCCAGCTTTTCGCCTGCTTCTACCGCAGGACGCGTCAAGATAATACGCTCCACCTCTTTTTTCTTCAGCGCCGCTACTGCCAGCGCCACTGCCAGGTAGGTTTTGCCTGTGCCTGCAGGTCCGATGCCCAAGGTTATATAGTTATGGCGGATGGTTTCCACATACTGCCACTGTCCCAATGTTTTGGCCTTCACCTGACGGCCACGGTTGTTAACGATAATCGTATCAGCGTACATGCGATGCAGACTTTCCAAATTTCCTGCCTTCACCATATACATGCTGTAACGCACATCATGCGTTGTCAGCGGCAGTCCCTGACGGTACAAAAACAGAAGCTCCTGCAGCAGCTGTTCCAGCTGTGCCACCTCTTCGGCACGTCCGCTCATTGTAATCTGATTGCCGCGCGCGACGATTGTACAGTCAAAAGCACCACGGATTAAACGCAGAAATTCATCATTACGTCCGCAAATGCCAACCATTTCCTGTTGGTCAACAGTTTCGAGTATACCTTGCATTTTTTCTTCTTCACTAGCCAAGCAATTTCCTCCTACCTGTTTTAAAAGGGGTATTAACGTTTTTCTATCGTAACCTTCTTAATGATAACAGGCTCCAACGGTTTATCATTGGAATCTGTTGCTGTTTTGCCGATTTTATAAACAACATCCATGCCCTTGCTTACCTTGCCGAAAACAGCGTGCTTACCGTCAAGCCATTTAGTTTCACGCAGGGTGATAAAGAACTGGCTGCCGCCGGTATTCGGGCCGCGGTTTGCCATGGAAATTACACCGGGGCCGTCATGTAGCAGCTTACTGCTGAACTCATCCTTAATAGTATAGCCGGGACCACCGGTACCGTTACCGGCAGGGTCACCGCCCTGAATCATAAAGTTATCGATTACGCGGTGAAAGGTAAGGCCGTTATAAAAGCCCTTTTCTGCCAGCGTAATAAAATTCTTCGACGTTTCCGGTGCATAATCTGTTGCCAGCTTCACCTCAAAATCGCCCATGCTCGTGTTGAAAACAGCCGTCGCAGGCTCTGCCTTCGGCGCCTGCTCCTGCTTTTCCTGACCGCAGGCTGTAAGTACCAGCGCGCACACCAGCATCAGGCAGATTATTAAAAATTTCTTCATGCTCTTTCCTCCCATAGAAAAGGATATAATTTCTCAAGTATATTATACAACTAACAAGCGCCGCATTTCAAGCGTTTGCCCAGCCAATCGCTCAGCAACGCGCCTGCCTGCTCACTGTACTGCGTAAAGCTGTGGTCGCCGCCTTCAAAGATATGCAGCTCAGCCGCATTGCCGATGGCTGCGGCGTTGCGCTGCGCCTGCTCCGCCAGCACCACCTCATCCGCACTGCAGTGCAGCACCAGTACAGGCAAGGGCTGTGCTTTTTGCAGCAGCGCCGGCAAATCGTATTGGTCAAAATCCGTCAGGAAATCCGGTGTCAAATCGCATTCGCCGCGTTCATCGTTAAAATGCAGGGTTTCGCCGCTGTCCAGACGACGATATTCGTCCTCCGTCATCACATAGCGGAAGGTAAAGCGCAGATTATTCGGCGTTGCCCACAGAATCAGGCCGGCGAGAGCTCCGTCCTGAGCCGCGGTAATGATGGAGGCAGCGCCACCCAAGCTGCGTCCCAAAAGAAACAGCTTACAGCCGGGCTGTCTGCGGCGTACCTCCGCCAGTACGGCGCGCAGCTCCTCCACCTGACGCGAAATTATCTGCGTACCCGTAAAGTTAAAGCGCACTACGGCAGCGTGTGCAGCAGCCTGCTGCGCCACTCCTGCAGCGCGCCCGCCGCTGTCGCGGCTGCCGCGGAAGCCATGCGCCATAACAAGTACAGCATTATTCTCACTCCGATTCGGTTCTACAACACACTCTATTTCCCCTAACGGTCCTTGAAATATAAAGGTATCCTTCAGCATCTTCACTCACTCTTTTCGTAAAATTTTAACGCATTACCTGAAGCATTCAGCGACTCGCTGCATAACGCATTTTTTAACGTATCACCTTAAGCTTCTAAGCTCACGTTCAACCCTAAGTCTTTTTCACGCGTAGCACTTAAGCGTTTTTATTGTCAGACATTCTATACAGGCACACGCCCATGCGCCCTGTTTTGCCCTGCTCCGCGCGGTAGGAACAGAACATTTCGTGGTTATGCTCTGTGCAGACGCCGGCAGTAAGGATATTTTCCGCCTTTAATCCTGCGTCCAGCAGTACCTCGCGGTTATAACCCCACAAATCCAGCAGATACTTGCCCGGCTTTTCTGCTCGTGGCGCAAAGAACTGCTCGTAGCCTTCAGCCTTACTGCGCACAAAGTCGTCCACCTCATAGCAGCATTGGCCGATAGAAGGACCAATCGCCGCAACGATATCTGCGGGACGGGAGCCGAAGGATTGCTGCATAGCTTCTACAGTATTGCGCCCAATCTGTGCTACCGTACCGCGCCAGCCTGCGTGTGCCACAGCGCACACGCCTTGGCGCTCGTCGGCGAAAAGCAGCGGCACGCAGTCTGCAAAAAATAGCAGCAGCGGTACGTTTGCCAGATTCGTAACCAAAGCATCCGTATCCTTAATCGTATCAGCAAGCGTAGTAGCACCGGCGCCAACCAAGGCTTCATCTACAACAGCAACATTGCTGCCATGCACCTGCTCGCAGGTAGTAAATTTTGATGCGTCCAAACCTAGAACCTGCGCAAACAGGCGACGGTTCTGCAGCACCAGTTCCACCTCATCACCCACATGCAAAGCCAGGTTCAAAGTACCCGGTACCATGTCGCTTTCTCCATGCAGACGACAGCTGCAGGCATTACCGAAGCCCGCCTGCATCAAACGAGGGAACATTCCCCACCAGATATTATTTTTTTGCGTAATGATAAAATCCTGCATCAAAACCGCTCCTTTTATCTCTAATACCAAAAGAGACGGCTAATGCCGTCTCCCTTTGCAAGTGCCTGCGGCACCCTTTTGCTATTTACTTTTGATATGCTGGCACACCTTCCGGTATATCCAGCACTACGGTGATAATCACCGTGCTGTCGGTAGCCTTGGCTGCTGTGTCCATAAACACAACCTTGGCACCATTATCCAGATAATAATTAACCTCTTTCACAGCTCCGTTATTATTGTTGGAAAATGTGAAGAGTCTTTCCTTAGCCAATGCCGAGCCGCTGAAGCCGGCCACCATCATAAGAGCCGTTAAAGTAAGCAGTAAATACTTCTTCATATTTTGCACCTCTATTTTGCGTCTTTAGATTTCTGCATGATGCGTTCCAGCTCCTGCATAAAATTACGCACATCGGCAAACTGACGATATACGGAAGCAAAGCGTACATAAGCAATCTGATCCGTCTGCTCCAGATACTTCATAACCAGCTCACCAATCTGGGCGCTGGGAATTTCCGCATCCGCACTCATCCGCAGCTCTCGCTCGATGCTGTCGGCAATCTCTTTAATCTTTTCATAAGGAACTGGGCGTTTTTCGCAAGCCTTCAAAAGACCTGCCAGCAGCTTTTTACCGTCAAAAAGCTCGCGACGACCATCCTTCTTGCTGACAACAAGCGGTGTTTCCTCATATTTTTCATATGTAGTAAAGCGTTTGCCGCAATTAGGGCATTCTCGTCTGCGACGGATAGAACAGCCTTCCTCTACAGCACGGCTGTCGATAACACGGCTGTCTCGGTAGGAGCAAAACGGGCACTTCATATTACTGCCTTCCTTTCAATCAGTGACGCAGCCATGGCGGAATTTCATTCGGATCGGAGAAATTCTTGATAACACCGCTACTGTTGCGGTTGATAGATGCTGGACCGCCAACTGCATTTTTGGTAACAGGAGATTTCTTCTCAAAGCCTGTTGCGATAACCGTAACACGGATTTCGTCATTAAGGCTTTCATCAATAACAGCACCGAAGATAACCACTGCATTGGGATCTGCTGCTTCATTGACAATATTGGCAGCTTCGTTAACGTCAAACAGGGACAGCTCCTTGCCGCCGATAACGTTAATCAATACGCCGCGAGCACCATCGATAGATGCTTCCAGCAGCGGGCTCTTGATAGCAGCTTCGGCTGCAGCCTTGCCGCCGCCTTCGCCCTTAGCGGTACCAACGCCCATCAGAGCGCTGCCTGCATTGGACATAACAGTCTTGACATCGGCGAAGTCAACGTTAATCAGACCGGGAACAGCAATCAGGTTGGAAATGCCCTGAACGCCCTGACGCAATACGTCATCGGCCTTTTTAAATGCTTCCAGCATGGAAGTACGTTTTTCGATAATCTGCAGCAAACGGTCGTTAGGAATAGTTACCAGGGTATCAACCTTTTCCTTCAGGTTGACAATGCCTGCCTCAGCCTGCTTCATGCGGCGAGGACCTTCAAAGCCAAAGGGTTTGGTTACAACGCCGACAGTCAGCGCACCGATTTCTTTGGCACATTCCGCAACAACGTGCGCAGCACCGGTACCGGTACCACCGCCCATACCTGCGGTAACAAATACCATATCTGCACCCTTCAGGGATTCCAGAATCTGGTCACGGGATTCTTCGGCAGCTTTTTCGCCGATTTCAGGGTTTGCGCCTGCACCCAGACCTTTAGTCAGCTTTTCGCCGATTTGGATGCGTTTTTCTGCCTTGGAAAGCATCAGGCACTGCTTATCGCAGTTCACTGCAATAAATTCTACGCCGCTTACGCCGGCGTCGATCATACGGTTTACGGCGTTATTGCCGCCACCGCCTACACCAATTACTTTAATATTGGCCAACGGTTCAAAGGTTGTCTCTACGTCATCAAACATATTCTACGTCCCCCTTAGCTTTGGGTAGCTTATTTATAAAAAAATCATTTTTATATTGTTCAACATGAAAGTGCTATTTTCCTGCTTATTAATGAATTTTTTTCTTCATCTTCCGACAGGACACTTATTTGCCCATATAAAGGCGACGGATAATTCCCAGATTCTGGAAAATACGCATACCGAAAATCAGTACCGCTACCAGATATAAATCGATACCGATCAGATTACCTGCATAGCACAAAAAGGCAGTCAGGATACCGTTGATAAAGAATCCGGAAATGAAAACCTGAGTATCATAATTGCCTTCGAGTGAAGCACGTACACCGCCCAGTACTGCATCCATACCGGCCATAACGGCTACGGCAAGCAGACGTGCGTATTCGGGCGGCACTCTGAAAGGACAGTAAACACCGAGTATAAGACCAAGCAAAAGGCCGGCAAATGCAAATCCAATCATTTCGCTGCCTCCTTGCTTTCCACTGTCTTAGCGTATTCAAAGCTACGCGGTGCTTTAAGCGCCGGAATATGCAGCTTTTCAACAGTCTTGATTTTTACCTGAATGCCCCAGAACTCAAAGGTTTCTACAACACCGCCACGCAGACGCAGGGCACTGCTCAGAGTTTTAGGAGCGCCTATAGCCTTTATAACATAAGGCGGAGCGCTGCGGACATTGTTTACCGAAATAGTAGGTCCGGCACAACGAATCTCGCTCATAGCTACAATGCGCTGATCGTTGACAGAAATTGCTTCCGCACCGGCAGCACGCAGCTCGTTGAGTACACGCAGCAAATCTTCATCATGAATAATGTACAAATTAGGATTTTCGCCGGACTTTTTGGCAATATTGCTGTCATCAAGCAAAATCTCAATGCCTTCGCCCTCTACGTCAGTCGTGCCTGCCATCAGCTTCATACGGTCATCAGCAGGATCCTTGGCAGCACCTGCTCGCAAGGTTTCCAGCTCCGTCAGCAGCTGCTTGTTCTCGGCTTCCATAATCTTCAGGCGTTCCGACAAATCCTCTACGCGGTCCATACGCACATTGCGTTGAAGCTCTGTAGTTTTATACTGTACCGAAAGCATAAATCCCAACACCATGAATACCACGGCAATCAACAGCTTGCCCTTTAAATCCATAGTAAAAATTTCTTTCATTATCTCACCCTCACTGTGACATCAGCTGCAACAGCTTTGCAGCTGTAACAAGTTAACAGCAATTTATTTTGGCAAAAGCTTGATATATGGCTTACCGAAGGTCAAATCAATATATTCAGCCTTAATGTTTTTATCTTTAATCTCGTTGAACACAGTCATAAACACAGAAGCCTTCTGTGATACCTCCTGCACCCTGCCCAGACGCACCGGAAAGCTGCCGCTCAGCTGCAGCTTGACATCCTGCTTATCATCAACGGCAATTTCACCGATACGCTGCAGTGCCTCCGGCGTCAGCTGCTGCAAAAATTGCAGAATCTGCAGCACACCCGTATTGGCAACCTTATCGCCCAGATAAAGATTACCGCATTTTATGCCGGCCAGCACAGGAGCCTTAGCATCCGGAATAGTAGTCGTCACACTAAGAACAACGCCGTTATAATCCACCTTCAGATAGCTGTGATAGGAATTGGCAACATAAAGCGCCGGCTGCCGTTCCTCTACGCTCACCTGCAAGGTTGCCGGAAAGCGGTAAGCCACCTCTGCATTCTTAAAGCGGACATCATGCAGCAAAGCCTCACGCAGACGGCCGGAGCTGGCATTGAAAAGATTCAACGGGCCTTGCCCGCAGCCTGCAAGCGAGATAACCTCTGCCTCCGTCAGCTGACTGCTTCCGTGAATGCTGACATTGCCAAAGGCAAATGCAGGATTATGCACATAGCGCCAGGCATATGTACATGTTACAGCAAGTACAGCCGTAGATACCAATAGACGCACCAGGTGCCAGAATTTCCGGCGTCTGCGTCTGCGCAGTTGTTCGCGTATAGTCTGCGATGAATCCATGCTGCACCTCCTTTGGCTCCTAGTAAAACTTTTTTATTTAGCGCTCAGTAAAATTTTCTCGCACAGCTCCGGGAAGCTGATGCCAACAGCAGCAGCAGCCTTCGGAACCAGGCTGGTTGCCGTCATGCCGGGAACAGTATTTGCTTCAAGTACATAAGCAACACCATCCTCATCTCCCAGCATAGCATCTACACGCGCTACACCGGAAAGTCCCAGCAGCTTGTAGGTTTCTACGGCAATTTTTTGGATATAGGCAGTAGTTTTCTCATCAAACGGTGCCGGGCAGTGGTAATCCGTAGCACCCTTGGTGTATTTGGAATGGAAGTCATAGGCTCCGGAATGCGGTGCAATCCAGATAACCGGCAACGGCTTAGGCTCGCCGTTCTCTTCCATAATAGAAATCGTCAGCTCCTTGCCCTTGATGCACTTTTCTGCCAGCACATTTTCGGAATACTTGAAGGCTTCCTCCAGTGCAGGCACAACCTCTTGTGCAGTCTTGGGAATTACCACGCCGATGCTGGAGCCCTGAGTTGCTGCCTTAATAACTACAGGCAGACCGAACTCGGAAATAATTTTTTCTGCCAGCGTCTGCAAATCACCTGCATCATGCTTGTTGATAATCATGCAGGGTGCGGTAGGAATGCCTGCAGACTGCAGATAACGCTTCGTAGCGGATTTATCCATAGAAACAGCGCTTGCCAGTACGCCGCAGCCGGTATAAGGAATACCTGCTGCCTCCAGAATACTCTGCAAACGGCCATCCTCACCGTACATACCATGAACGGCGTTAAATACTACCTTAGCGTTCATATCACGCAGCTCGTTAATCAGATTAGACGGATTCAGCTCTACTTCCTTAGCATTATAGCCCTTTTCGCGCAGTGCGTTGGCAATAGCGCCGCCGGTAACACGCGAAATCTCGGCCTCAGAGGAAGGCCCGCCTAAAACAACAGCAACAACATCCTGCTTATTAATCTGCATTTCTTTCCAACTCCCTAACTAATTCTTCTCCAATTTTAAACACATCACCGGCACCGATGGTCATCACCAGATCGCCGGGACGTACAACGCGCTCCAGGTATTCCTCAGCCTTGGTCAGCTTGCCGATATACAGCACCTCCTGACCGGTCGCTGCTTTGATACCCTCCGCCAGATGCATGCTGCTCACGCCAGGAATTGCTTCCTCGCTGGCTGCATAAATGTCAGTCAGAATCAGCTCATCGCAATCCTTAAAGCATTCGCAGAACTCAGAGAACAGCAGCTTGGTACGGGTGTAGCGATGCGGCTGGAATACACACAACAGACGCTCAGGCTTCGTCTGTCTGGCAGCCTTCAGCGTTACGCCGATTTCTGTCGGATGATGCGCATAATCATCAACAACCCAGACACCATTGACTTTACCCTTGGTTTCAAAACGACGTTTGGCACCGCCGAACTTTTTCAGGGATGCAAGAATTTTGTCGGTAGCAATGCCCATCTCATGTGCAGCAGCAAACGCGCCCATAGAATTCAGCACATTATGTCTGCCGGGAACAATCAGATGAACCTCTGTCACAAATTCTCCCTTGTAGTACAGCTTGTAGCTGGTGCCGTCAACACCGTAGGAAATATCACGAGCAATGTAGTCAGCACCCTCGCCTTCTACGCCGTAGGTAATTACCTCTTTATCGGTTTCGGCAGCCAGACGGCGTACCTTGGCATTATCAAAGCAAAGGACTGCCTTGCCGCCTTCCTTGATGTTGCCTACAAACTGTTTAAAAGCCTGATATATATTTTCTTCTGTACCGTAATGATCCAGATGATCATCTTCAATATTAGTTACTACAGCAAGATACGGATACAGCTTGAGGAAGGAGCCGTCGCTTTCATCCGCCTCCGCTACCACAAAGCGACCTGCGCCGTTGCGCGCATTACCGCCAAGGCTGCTTACCTCGCCGCCGATGATAACAGTCGGGTCAATACCGCTTTCTGCCGCAATGCAGGAAATCATCGCACTGGTAGTAGTTTTGCCGTGAGCGCCTGCAACAGCTACGCCGTCGGCAGCATTCATCACTGCAGCCAGCACATCGCTGCGGTGCAGCACGGGAACACCGCGCTTTCTGGCCTCCATCAGCTCCGGATTGTTGGGATGAATCGCTGTGGAAATAACTACAGCCTCGGCATCCTCCACCTGGCTGGCAGCATGGCCCATATAAACCATAGCGCCTTCTTCCGCCAGATGTGCCGACATATGACCGGCATTTAAATCGGAACCGCTTACATCATAGCCGCGCTTAATCAATACATAAGCAATCGCGCTCATGCCGGCGCCGCCGATACCGATAAAATGTATATTATGCAGGTTTGCTAATTTGTTTTCAGCCACTCGAGGCCCTCCCTTATTGTTTAGTCAAGGCCACAGCCTCTTTGGCTATAACCTCTGCAGCCTGCGGTCTGCCAAGCTTTTGGGCCGCCGCATGCATCTGCTGCAATTCCTCTTCATGTACTAATAAATGCTCGATAAACTCCAACACGGTGTCGCCCGTCAGGTCCTTATCAAGAATAACCTTGGCAGCCCCCTGAGCCTCTACCGCTCTGGCATTAAACTCCTGGTGATTTGCCGTAGCATACGGATATGGTACCAGAAGCGACGGCACTCCCTTAGCCATCAGCTCTGCCAAGCCGATTGCACCGGCACGGAATACTGCCAGATCAGCCGCAGCCAACGCTACCGGCATATTATGCAGATAAGGCTTGATAATAATGTTATCTGCCACACCGCCGCGCTTTTTGATTTCCGCCATATATGCGTCATAATTCACGTCACCGGTCGCATGCAGCACCTGTACCTCGGCTCTGCCGGAAAGCGCCAGCTCTGCCTCCAGCATAGCGTTGTTAATGGTGCGCGCACCACGGCTGCCGCCGGAAACGAGAATCGTTTTCTTCGCCGGGTCCAGCCCCAGCTCCTTAACAGCTTCCTCACGCGTATGCTGCAGAATTTCACTGCGAATAGGATTGCCGGTATATTCCAGCTCTGCCTTGCCGTGAAAATATTTGCCGCCCTCTTTATAACCTAAAAATACTTTACGCACATAACGTGACAAAATTTTATTGGTTACACCGGGCATAGCGTTCTGCTCCTGAATGCAGCAGGGAATTCCATTTAACGCTGCCATGAAAACAATCGGGCCGCAGACATAACCGCCGGTACCGATTACCAGGTCCGGTTTTTCGTTACTGATAATCTTGTAGGCATCATATAAGCCGGCAAAAAGCTTTGCCGCGCTGCGCAGGGTATCCAGGCTCAGGCTGCGCTTAAAGCCTGCTACCTCAATGAACTGCAGCTTGTAGCCGTAGCGGGGAATGATATCCTTTTCCAAGCCCTGCTGTGTGCCCACGAAGCTGATTTCCGCCTCAGACTGCAGTTTTTTTATCTGATCCGCAATGGTCAGGGCCGGATAAATGTGTCCGCCCGTACCGCCGCCGGAAAGAATTACCTTCACTTAACGTTACCTCCCTCCAGCTCGTGTACCAGCTTTTTAAAATAATTTCCGCGTTCGGGATAATTCTTAAACATATCAAAGGATGAGCAGGCCGGCGAAAGCAACACTACCTGTGGCTTATGTGCCATCGAATGCGCCTTGCTTACTGCGTCCTCAAAGCTGTCAGCCAGCACGATATTCTGCACGCCGCAGGCAACAGCTGCCTTGTTAAAGCGCTCCTTGGCAGCGCCCAGCAGAATCAGAGCATCAGTCTTTTCCTTAACAAGCTCCATCATCGGCTCCAGCGGCGTCAGCTTATCGTGGCCGCCTGCGAGCAGGATGATGTGGCCATCCTTGAAGGCCTCCAGCGCTTTAATTGTAGAATCGGTGTTGGTAGCCTTGGAATCATTGTAATACGGTACGCCATCAATCGTAGCAACGTATTCAATGCGGTGCTCAATGCTGCGGAAGTTACGCAGCACATCAGCCATATCGCTGATGCTCACACCGGCGAAAAAGCCGCAGGCAATGGCTGCCAGCACGTTTTCTTCGTTGTGACCGCCGAACAGATGCAGCTCGCTGATATTGCAGACAGTTTCCTGCTTGCCGTCCCAGCTGATGATAAAATTCCCATCCTGCATATAGATGCCCTGCTGCAGTTTTTCCTTACGGCTGAAGTAACACAGGCGGCCTTTAGTTTCCGCACCCCAGGTACGCACAATAGGATCATCGTAATTAAGCACCGTAACCTGCACTTCGCCCTGCTGACGGAAAATGTTCTTCTTCGCCTCGCCGTAGGCCTCCATCGTATGATGGCGCTCCAGATGATCCGGAGTCAGGTTCAGCACTACTGCGATGTCAGGGCAGAAGCTGCTGACTTTTTCCAGCTGAAAGCTGGAAAGCTCGGCAGCGAGCCAACCATCCTGAGGCAGGCTCTCTACCTCCTTGGACAGTGCCAGGCCGATATTGCCACCTACTGCAGAAGGCTCCGGCAGACGTTTGAGCATCTCGCCCACAATAGTAGTGGTAGTGGTTTTGCCGTTAGTACCGGTGATAGCGGCAATGTGACCGCCATACAGCCTGTAGCCAAGCTCAACCTCGCTGATGACCTCCAGTCCGCGCTGCTCTGCGAGCAGCACATTTGCGTTATCGCAGGCGATACCCGGAGAAAGCACCAGCACACCTGCAATATCAAGCAGGCCTTCAAATGCAGCCTGACCGATGGCCAGCCCACCGCCAACGCTCTCTAAAAGCTGCAGCAGCTGCGGCTCTAAAGTACAGTCCATATCGTTATACAAATATACCTGCTGCTTTCTATCTGCCAGCACCTGCGCTGCGCCACGGCCGCTGATGCCTGCACCGTAAACGATTACAGCATCCTTTTTAGTCATCAAGAAACACCCTCTATTCATAAACATACATAGGCTATAGCCCTTTCACCGCAAAATTTGCGACAAAACAGTTATAGCCGAAGATTTTTTATACAAATGCATTAAGCCACAGGCATAAGCCAATGACAGACAATACGCAGCTTACTGCTGTAAAAACACGCACAACCTTAACCTCAGGCCAGCCGCCCAGCTCAAAATGATGATGCAGCGGAGACATGCGGAAAATACGCTTACCGCCGCTAAAACGGAAGTAGGTAACCTGAATAATTACCGACAGCGCTTCCGCTACATAGATACCGCCGACAATAACCAGCAGCAGCTCTGTACGTGTCAAAAGCGCTAAAGCGGCAATAGCACCACCCAAAGCCAAGGAACCGGTATCACCCATAAATACCCTGGCAGGATGACGGTTAAACAGCAAAAAGCCCAGGCAGGCACCGGTCAGTCCCAAAGAAAAACCGCTCAGATCCAACATGCCCTGCATGTAAGCAATAAAAGCGAAAACCATGGTAACGGGCAGACTGACAAAGGAAACCAGTCCGTCCAGACCATCCGTCAGGTTTACGGCATTGGTTGTGCCAACCAAAAGCAGGAAGGCCAGCACATAATACCCCCAGCCTAAATCAATGACAGCATTGATGCCGGGAACCCACAGCTCCGTATTGCGGATATGAGTTTCGGCGAAATATACATAGGCACCGGCCAGAATGAACTGCAGTAAAAATTTCTGCTTGGCAGTCAGGCCCAGATTACGCTTCATTACAACCTTGATGTAATCATCTATAAAGCCTATGACCGCATGGCCTATTGTCAGCACCAGAGCAATAATTACATGGGGAGTAAAGTTGCCCCACAGCAAAGCAACCAGCAACGCTGCCAGCATCATAAGTCCGCCCATCGTCGGTGTGCCGCTTTTCGCCATATGGCTTGCCGGTCCGCACTCTCGGATAGACTGGCCGAACTTCAGCTTATGCAGATAAGGAATCAGCACCGGGCCGATTAAAGCACACACGATAAACGCAGTCACAGGAATTCCGATTAATTTTAACATCTACTAAAATCTCACTCTCTTAAGTTTACTTGAACAGCTCCAGCATTTTGTCAACCTGCATGGAATGGCTGCCCTTAAGCAGGATAATATCACCTGCGGAAGCCATCAGACGCAGAGCATCCGCTGCCTCCTGACGGTCAGCGCAATGCTTGCTCTTGCCGCCAAGCTCTGCAGCCTCATCAGCAATATAAGCAGCCTGCGGACCATAGGTCAGTACAAAATCTACACCGTTTTCTACAGCCCAGCGGCCTACACGGCGATGCGCATCCTCACTGATATCTCCCAACTCCAGCATGTCTGCCAGCACAGCAATAGTGCGGGCCTTGCCATGCGCTGCCTTCTTGGCCTCCGCCAAGGTTTTCAGTGCCGCTTCCATAGAAGCAGGACTTGCATTATATGCGTCATTGATAAAGGTAATATCGCCGATATAAACGATTTCCTGACGGCTGCCTGTCAGACGGGCAGTTGCCAGCGCCTGCGCGCTTACTGCCATCGGCACGCCGTAGCAGAAGGCGCCGGCAATAGCGCTCAATGCGTTATAAACGTTATGCTCGCCAATCAGCTGCAGGCTTACATTGACAGCTTCACCGGTAGCCTTATGGGTACAGGTAAAGGTAGTACCTGCACCGGAGGTCACAATATCACTGCCGCGGAAGTCGCAGTTTTCGCCCAGGCCGAAGTAAACAACTTTTGCCTTGGTTTTGTCTGCTGCCGGCAGTACGTATTCGTTATCGCCGTTGAGCACAGCAAAGCCATCCTCCGGCAAATTAAGTACGATTTCGCTTTTGGCCTTGCCGATGTTTTCCATGCTGCCCAAAAGCTCCATGTGGGTTTCGCCCACGTTGGTAATCAGACCGCTGTCAGGCTCGGCAATGCGGCACAGCTCGGCAATCTGGCCCAAGCCGCGCATGCCCATCTCCACAACGGCAATATCGGTATCAGGCTTAATACTCAGCAAGGTTTTCGGCAGACCGATTTCATTATTGAAGTTGCCCTGAGTTTTGACAACGTTATATTTGCAGCTCAGGCAGGCAGCCAGCAAATCCTTAGTAGAGGTTTTGCCGTTGGAGCCTGTGATAGCAAAAACCTTCAGGCCCTGCTTACGCAGACGGTAGGCATGCGCAAGCTGCTGATAAGCAAGCAGCGTATCCTCTACCATGAACACAGCAACGCCCGCAGGCAGGCCGCTCACCTCATGGGATACGACAACGCCCGCAGCACCCAGCTCCACAGCCTTGGCGCAATAGTCATGGCCGTCAAAATTATCGCCCTTCAGCGCTACGAATAATTCTCCCGGCTTTACCGCACGGGAATCGGTGGTTACGCCGGTAAACTCAAAATCTGCACAAACAGCCTTAGTAGCTGCTAAAACTTCACTGGCCTTCAGCATTTTTTATCACTCCAGTATTCCATTACAACTTCTTTATCATCAAAGTGAATAGTTCTGTCCTTCAAAATCTGGTAATTTTCGTGGCCCTTGCCGGCAATCAGAATAACATCATTGTCAGCAGCCTCTGCCAAAGCATAGCAGATTGCCTCACGTCTGTCGCTCAGACGGGTAACGTGCTTGCCTGCAGGCACATTTTGCAGTGCCGTAAAGATTTCGTCGATAATCAGCTCCGGATCCTCGGTACGCGGATTATCGGAGGTAACAACGATATTGTCAGCCAGCTCCAGCGCCAGCGCACCCATCAGCGGACGCTTTTTGTTGTCACGGTCACCGCCGCAGCCGAACACAACCCACAGCTTACCGCGGGTAATGGAGCGCGCTGTTTTCAGCACGTTCTCCAAACCGTCGGGAGTATGTGCGTAGTCTACAATAACAGTATAAGGCTGTCCTGCCTCAACAAGCTGGAAACGTCCAGGGACGCCGTCAAAACCGTCGAGTACGGAGCCAATGATATCCTTGTCAATATTTTCAGCCAGCATTGCACCGATAACACCCATAACATTATACACGTTGAACTCGCCGGTAATCTTCAGCTCCAGGTCCATTTCGCCCACCGGAGTATGCAACAGCAGCTGCATATGCTTAGGTTCTACCGTAAAGCTCAGCGGATAGATGTCATTATCATGGCCTTCGCCGTAGGTCAGCACGTTGGCCTTGGTACGCTCGCGGATAATTGCGGAGCTCGGATCATCCATATTGAAGACAGCGTTTTTATTCGGCTTACTGCCGTCGGTCAGATGCTCAAAGAGCAGGCTCTTGGCATCGCGATAGTTTTCCATTGTTTTATGGAAGTCCAGGTGATCCTGGGTAATATTCGTCAGCACAGCGCAGTCATATTCAATGCCTGCCACACGCTTCAGCGCCAAAGCATGGCTGGAAACTTCCATTACGCAGTAGTCACAGCCGGCGCAGCACATAGCGTACAGTGTTTTCTGCAGGTCAACTACGTCCGGAGTAGTGTTATGAGATTCGGTAATCTCATCGTTAATCATAATATTGATAGTGCCGATCAGACCAACCTTATAGCCTGCCTTACGCAGAATCAGGCGAATAATATTCGTCGAGGTTGTTTTGCCGTTAGTACCGGTCACGCCGATCATTCTCAGCTTGCGTCCCGGATAATCATAAAAATACGGCGTTACCAGCTCCATAGCCTCACGCGTATCAGCAACCTTAATAAGAGTAACACCCTGCGGTACTTCAGCGGGAACGTCCTCCACCAGCGCAGCAACAGCGCCCTTCTCGGCAGCCATCGTCAAAAATTTATGTCCGTCTACAGTTGCACCCTTCAGGCAGATAAAAAGACTGCCGGCTACCACCGCACGGGAATCGGCAGTTACATCAGTAATAACTTTATCGGCACTGCCAATTACCTCAGCCTGCGGCAATAAGGCAAGGAGTGAAGCTAATTGCTTTTCCATTTATTAACCCCCCTGTTTTACGTTCTGCCCCTCAAGGAGCAAAGCCGTAAATTACTTCTAGTTTAATTATAGTATAGAATTTAAATTGAAACGGCAGCCAAAAGGCTGCCTCCCAAAAACCCATTCAAATTATATCACAATATAAACTGAATGGCTATGTTTATTTGTTATGCACAGCCAAAGAATTGCTGCTTCCGCCAGCCTTAACATAAATGTTGCTGCGGGCAACACTCATACCCAAATACTGTTCGGCCAAACCGATAATACGGTCAGGACCCTTCAGCTGCTCAACCTCGATTTTCAGCTCGTTGTTTTTGGTGATAAGCTGAGCCTCCTGCTGTTGCAGGCTCACCAGCTCATTGCCATATTGCACCATAGCGTTACTGCGTAAAACAACAATAAAATAAGCTGCCATAATAAGTAAAAATGCTTTAAGAATTCTGTTGCGCAGCACTCTTCTCGGATCAGGTCTATGTACTTTTCTGCGGGCAGGCTGCTGAACCTCATATTGCTCGGCAGGCTGCTCCTGCCAAGCATAATTATCGTATTTTCTGGCAAGCATCAAAATCACCCTTCATCAAAACATCAAAATTTATCTATGTGCATCTGTCAAATCTTAATTGCATAACGCAGGCGCGCACTGCGGCTGCGCGGATTTTCTTCCACCTCTGCCTTGGATGGAACAATATTGCCTGTTTTGCGCAGCAAAGGCTTTTTACCGCATACGCACACCGGCAGCTGCGGCGGGCAAGTGCAGCCCTTGGCAAGCTTGGCAAAGGTCTGCTTAATAATTCTGTCCTCCAGCGAATGGAAGGTAATGACACCGATACGGCCGCCGCTCTTTAAGCGGTTCACGGCTCTTTCCATAGTATCTGCCAAAATTCCCAGCTCGTTGTTTACCTCTATGCGGATAGCCTGAAAGGTACGCTTCGCCGGATGCGGACCGTCAAGTCTTGCTCCCTTGGGAATAGCCTTCTTGATGACATCCACCAGCTCAAAGGTAGTAGTCAACGGCTTTTCTTTGCGTGCCGCCACAATAAACTGTGCGATACGCTTCGCCCAACGTTCCTCACCGTAACGGTGAATGATATCCGCCAGCTCTTCTTCCTTATAGTGGTTTACAATGTACTCTGCATCCAGACTTGCTTCTTTATTCATGCGCATATCCAAAGGTCCGTCATGCATATACGAAAAACCACGCTCCGGTGTATCCAGCTGATAGCTCGAAACACCAAGATCAAAAAAGATACCGTCAATTTCATCGATTCCCATAGAATCCAATACCTGGGAAAAATTTTCAAAATTGGACTTGGCAACTGCGGTTTTGCAGGTAAATTTGTTCAGCAAGCGTTCGGAACCGGCAGCAATAGCATCATCATCCTGATCAATGCCAATCAAAAGACCGCCTGCCTCCAGCTGTGCGGCAAACGCACTGCTATGACCTGCACCGCCCATAGTGCAGTCCACGTAAATACCATTTTTATCTGTTATCAGAAAGTCCACGCTCTCAGCGAGCAGAATACTTGTATGCTTAAATTCCATAGCCAACACCAATCTTATATTCCTAAGTCAGCAAGCTGCTCTGCAAGCTCGCTCACATCCTCGGCATTTTCTTCGTTATATTCGTTCCAACGGCCTGCATCCCAAATTTCGGCTCTGCTGCCTACGCCCACAATCACAGCATCCTTTTCCAGACCGGCATGACGACGCAGGTTTGCCGGCAAAAGCACTCTGCCCTGCTTGTCACATTCGCCCTCGCAGGCACCGCCAAAGAGAAAACGTGTAAAATCACGCGCTGTTTTGCGGCTCATCGGCAAGGCTGCCAGCTTCTGTTCCAACTGATGCCATTGCTCCATATCGTAAACAAAAAGACAGCCGTCCAGACCTTTGGTAATTATAAACTTACTGCCCAAACTTTCACGCAGCTTAGCAGGCATAGCAAGACGACCTTTTGCATCCAGAGTGTGTTCGTATTCACCTAAAAGCATTTTGTCGCCCCCTTTTTACCCACATTGCACCACTTTTCTCCATTATATCGTTTATTAGCCGTAAACGCAAGTATTTCACGGCTTAATGTGAAAAAATAATAAAAAAAACGTGAACTCTGTCAAGCTTATTTCGCAAAAAATTTTCAGTAATAAATTTGGCTTTTAGAAGCACAGATGATATAATGAATGAGTACGGATTTCGTGTACAATTTTTATAAAAAGGAGACTTATACAATGGTTACTAAAGATACCGGCATTATTGAAGCCGTTCAAAACCATCCTGAAATCATGGAGGTTTTCGCTGAATATGGTCTGGGCTGCATCGGCTGCATGGCTGCTCATTTCGAAACCATCGGTCAAGGCGCTGGCGCTCACGGCATTGATGTTGATGCTCTTATCGAAGATATCAATAAAGTTATTGCCGAAGCAGAAGCAAACAAATAAAATAGCGAAGCGGGATAAATACTGCACCGGCATATTTTCACCGCATAGAAAAAATGAGGGAGCTATCTCCAGCACAAGTGGGGACGGTTCCCTGTTTTCATAAGGAGGTCTCTGTTATGTTCAAAACTCGTAAGGTTGTAATCGTCGGCGCAGGTCACGTCGGCTCTCACGTTGCTTTAGCGCTCATCCAATCCGGTGAAGCAGATGATATTGTACTGATTGATATTCTTAAGGAAAAAGCTGCAGCACAGGCACTGGATTTGGACGACTGTGTCAGCGGTGCTCTTTGCGGTCACGACGCAAAAATCCGCGCCGGTGAATACAGTGAGCTCAATGACGCAGATATTCTGGTAATGGCCTTCGGCCGCAGCCGTCGTCCCGGCGAAACTCGTCTGGATATGTTTGATGATTCCATCAAGATGGCTAACGAAGTTATCAGCCACCTGAAACAGGTTGACTTCAAGGGAATTATGATCAGCATTTCCAATCCTGCAGATATTATCTGCGAGCATATCCGCCGTCAGATGCAGTGGGATTCGCATCGCTGCTTCTGCACCGGCACCAGCCTGGAAAGCTACCGCCTGCTGCGCGTACTCAGCGCCGCTACCGGCTACAGCCGTAAATCTATCCAAGCCTTCTGCATGGGTGAGCACGGTAATTCCAGCTTCGTTGTCTGGTCCCGCATCCGCATCGGCAGCAAGAGCTTTGCCCAGCTGCGCAGCGAACGTCCGGAGCTGGCTGCCCTCAGTCTGGATGATTTGCAGCTGCAGGTTAAAAGAGCCGGTGATATCGAGGTTGACGGCAAAGGCTGCACAGAATTCGGTATTGCCAATGCTGCCTGCATGCTGATTAAGGCTATCTTCCATGATCAGAAGCTCATCTGGCCCTGCTCCACCGCACTCAACGGCGAATACGGTCAGAAAAACGTTGCTGCCGGCGTACCCTGTGTCATCGGCAAGAACGGTATCGAAGAGATTCTTGAACTGAAGCTTACGGAAGAAGAGCAGGCTAAGTTCGCTGCCTCCTGCGACATTCTGCGTGGCTTTTTGGATAGAGCAGGCAGCTTGTAAAGATAAGCTTGCAATGCTTATAAGAATGTAAAACGTTAATTACAAAAAACGTCGTAAGCAATGATCAGCACTCATAAGCTCACGACGTTTTTTTATACACATTATAAAACTACAAACTCACAGCCTCAATATGCGTCCAAGCCGTTGCGTGCACCACCGACAACACGCACATTGCTAACATTAAAAGCAGCTTTAATCACAGGCAGATACTTGCCGATCAGCTCCGTGCGCACTCTTTCATCGCCGGCAACCAGCAGCAACGCATCATCGCCCAGGTTAATATTCAGCAGCGGGCTAATCAGACGCTCAAACGCAGGCGCAGACATAGCCTTCTTCAAAGCCGTCAGTCCGGGCACAAGCTGCGGTTTTTCCTTAGCCATGCGCACCTCCAGTGCTTCAAAAGGAACCTCGAACAGCTTATCATTGGCTGCACCGACAAAGCTTTCATTAAGAGAACCGCTTACACCAACAAAATCTTCTGCCATAAGAAAAACCTCCTTCATAATATACACACATACGGAGACATAGCCCACGCTCAAAATAAAAACTCCTGCTAATATGAATTTATCACGATTCGGACTCTTTGTCAAAAAATACATAGTAAAAATATTATCGACGTTGCAATAACGCTTAACAAAAAATGCTTCTCGGCAAGCGCTTTTTACAACTGTAATCAAACCGGCTGAAAGCACTATTACAGACATACAAAAACTGACGAAGCAAAATTTGCCTCGTCAGTTTTATTTTTAGGTAATATTTAATTCAACGTCTGCTAAACGAAGTAATTATTTCACCATAGCAGCAACGATATCAAAAGCAGCAGCAAGTGCTTCATCAACCTTAGCTACGTCCTTAGCACCGGCTTGTGCCATATCCGGACGACCGCCGCCGCCACCGCCGCACAGCTTAGCAACAGCCTTAACGATGTTGCCCGCATGTACGCCTTTAGCAACTGCATCTTTAGTAGCCATGGTCAGAATGCTTACCTTCTCGCCCATAACAGCAGCCAGCACAACAACGCCGCCCACCTTATCACGCATCTGGTCACCCAGATTACGCAGAGCGTCAACGCTGTCAGCATTAACCTTCTGTACCAGAACAGGAACGCCGTTAGCATCCTTAATCTGATCAGCAACATTGCTTACCTGCGCCTTAGCGATTTCTGCAGCCAGCTCTTCGGCCTTCTTCTGTGCTGCCTTCAGCTCGCATTGCAGAGCCTCCAGACGAGTCGGAACGTCGCAGCAGCGGCATTTCAGCTCAGCAGCCAGACCGTTCACCATTTCCTCGGTAGCATTTACATGAGCCACAGCACCATGACCGGTAACAGCCTCAATACGGCGCACGCCTGCACCGCTGGAGCCTTCGCTAACGATTTTGAACATACCGATTTGAGCAGTATTGCTTACATGGCTGCCACCGCAGAATTCCATGGAGAAGTCCGGAACGGTAACAACGCGAACAATATTGCCGTATTTTTCACCGAAGAGAGCAGTAGCACCCTTCTTCTTAGCTTCCTCAATCGGCAGCTCTTCAATATTAACAGCTTTGCCAGCCAGCACCTGCTCGTTGACAATAGCCTCTACTTCCTTCAGCTCCTCAGCAGTTACCTGAGAGAAGTGGGAGAAGTCAAAACGCAGACGGTCCGGACCAACATAGCTGCCGGCCTGGTTAACATGGGCACCCAGAACCTGTTTCAGAGCAGCATGCAGCAGATGGGTTGCGGTATGGTTACGAGCGATATCCATCTTGCGTGCCTTGTCTACAGCAAAGGTAACAGCGTCACCTACAGCAACAGTGCCTTCGGTTACGGAACCGATCATAATAACAGCGCCGTCAGGCAGCTTTTTGGTAACATTTACAGCGATAACGCCGGTCGAAGCGGTAATAGTACCGATATCGCCCAGCTGGCCGCCGCCCTCAGCATGGAAAGCGGTAACGTCGCAGATAACAGCAACATCAGTGCCGTCAGCAGCGTTTTCAATCGGCTGTGCGTCATGCGCAGGATACATTTTTACAATCTTAGCTTCGGTTGCAGCTTCGTCAACCTTCAGTTCAGCAACATTGATGCCGCTGGTGTTATAAACAACCGGACGGCCCTCTTTATCGTTGCGTGCTTCACGCGCCATTTTACGCTGAACCTCCAGCGCAGCGTCGAAGCCTTCTTTATCCATAGTCATGCCGGCTTCTTCCAGAATTTCTTCAGTCAGTTCCCAGGGGAAGCCAAAGGTATCGTTCAGCTTGAAAGCAGTTGCACCGTCGAGCACGGTTTTGTTTTCAGCCTTCAGCTTTTCAATCTCCTCGTTCAGCAGCTCGCAGCCCTGTTTCAGAGTGCGCAGGAAGCTGGTTTCTTCCATTTCCACAACCTTTTTGATGAAGTCAGCCTTCTCTACCAGGTTGGGGTAAGCGTGACCGAACATGCCGATAACAACGTCAACAGCACCGGTCAGGAACATCTCGTTGATACCCAGCAGACGAGCGTGACGGATAGCACGGCGCAGGATACGGCGCAGTACATAGCCACGGCCTTCGTTGGACGGAAGAATACCATCACCAATCATAAAGGTCATGCTGCGTACATGGTCAGCGATAACCTTCAGGGAAACGTCGGTAGCCTTGTCCTTGCCATATTCAACATTAGCAATCTTAGCTGCATATTCAATAATTGGGAAAATCAGATCAGTTTCAAAGTTGGACGGCTTGCCTTGAACAACACTTGCCAAACGCTCTAAGCCGGCGCCGGTATCAATGTTCTTGTTTTTCAGCGGTGGGTAGGTGCCATCAGGCATCTGGTTGAACTGGGTAAATACCAGGTTCCAGATTTCCAGGAAACGGTCACAGTCACAGCCGGGGCCGCAGGTCGGTTTGCCGCAGCCGCGTTCAGGACCGAGGTCGATGTGGATTTCGGAGTCAGGACCGCACGGACCGCTGCCAATTTCCCACCAGTTATCAGCCAGGCGTACAATGTGGTCTTCAGGAACACCTACAACATTGTGCCAGATATCAAAAGCTTCATCATCCTCAGTGTGGATGGTGATGTACAGCTTATCGCCAGGCAGGCCAAGCTCCTTGGTCAGGAACTCCCAGCTCCAGGGAATAACTTCTTTTTTGAAGTAATCGCCAAAGGAGAAGTTGCCCAGCATTTCAAAATAGGTATGGTGGCGCGCAGTGCGGCCAACGTTTTCAATATCACCGGTACGCACGCATTTTTGGCAGGTGGTGATACGAGTAGCAGGCGGTTTCATTTTGCCGGTGAAAAACGGCTTGAACGGTGCCATGCCTGCACCGATAATCAGCAGAGTCGGGTCATCCTGAGGAATCAGGGAAGCACTCGGAAGCATAAGATGGCCTCTATCTTGGAAAAATTTCAAAAACTTTTCGCGGATTTCGTTACCAGTCATGTATTTCATAGTAGTTCATTCGCTCCTTCGAAAAATAATACTGCATTACTGCGGAAATTACCGCAGCAGACAAAGATTGCATATAAAAAAATTATATAATTTTTGCCTGTGAATGTCAATAAGCGCAAAGCTCCGCAAGTGTATACATAGCATAAAAAACGGAGCAATTATCTGCTCGAAAGGCAATCTAACTGCTCCGTCTGCTTAAATTTAATTTTTAAGCTTAATCCTGTTCATCCAGCTCATAAAGGCGCTTATAAATGCCGCCAAGGGCCATTAGTTCTTTGTGTGTGCCGATTTCCGCAATTTCACCGTTATGCAGCACCACAATTCTGTCAGCGTTGATAATCGTAGACAGACGATGTGCGATAATCAGCGTAGTGCGGCTTTCAGCCAGCTTATCCAGGGACTTCTGAATCTGCTTTTCTGTTTTGGTATCAAGCGCACTCGTCGCTTCGTCAAAAACCATTACCGGCGGATTTTTCAGGAAGGCACGGGCAATAGCAATACGCTGCTTTTGCCCGCCGCTCAGCTTCACGCCGCGCTCACCGACCTTAGTTTCATAGCCCTCAGGCAGCGCGCTGATAAAGTCATCAGCAGCCGCCAGCTTGGCAGCCTGCTCAATCTCCTGCTCGCTTGCCTTAATCTTGCCATATGCAATATTAAAGTTAACAGAATCGCTGAAGAGGAAAACATCCTGCTGCACCAAACCTACATGATTGCGCAAGTAGCTCTGTTTATACTTTCTGATATCTACGCCGTCAAGCAGCACTCTGCCCTGCGTCGGCTCGTAAAAGCGCAGCAGCAGGCTTGCCAGTGTCGTTTTGCCTGCACCCGTAGCACCCACAAAGGCCACCTTTTCACCGGGAGCAATATCAAGATCAAAATGCTTCAGCACCGGCTTATCCTGCAGATAGCCAAAGGTTACATTCTCAAAGGTAATGCGGCCCTTAATCTCACCTGCAGCAATCGCATCAGGCGCATCGTCAATCTCCACCTCATGCTGCATCATCTCATTGAAGCGATTGTAACCGGCCATACCGCGCTGGTACATTTCCGTAAACATCAGCAGACGGAAAACAGGCTTCATAAAGATGTTGACATATAGGAAGAAAGCGACAAAATCGCTCAGCGGCAGCTGGCCATCAGCAACCATCACACCACCGCAGACTAATACAACAAGGTTAGTAATATTGGTAAAGAAGGTAATAGTGCCGTTAAAGTATGACAAGATGCCAAAGGATTCATTACGCACGCGCATAAGCTCGTTGCTCTTGCGCATAAAGCGTTCCAGCTCCAACGGCTCGTTGGCAAAGGCCTTCACCAGACGGATACCGCTCAGTGCCTCCTCTGCCTGCGCCGAAACCTCACCGGACTTTTCACGGCTGCGGCGGAAGGCACGCTTCATCTTCCTGTTAACATAAACAGAATGCACTGCCTTGAAAAGCAGTAGCACGCTGATAATAGAACCAAGGAAGGGGTTCAGGTAAAGCATCATGAAAATCGTACCCAGCATACTGATGGTGCAGATGAGAAGGTCATTCGGACCTTTAAATGTCAGCTCACTGATTTCCACGATATCGCTCGTAATACGTGACAGCAGCTGACCTGTGCGGGCATTATCAAAAAAGCGGAAGGACATTTTTTCCATATGCGCAAATAAATCACGGCGCATGTCGTTTTCAATGCCGGAGCTCATCACACGTCCATAATAGTTAATTGCGAAAAGCAGTCCAAAGTTGATAAGATACAATACTACCAGTATGCCTGCCCAGTAAAAAAGCTCGTCAAGATTCTTCTGTGGAATTTCGACGTTGAGCATCTGTCTTACAATATAAGGAAAGACCAGCTCCATCAAGGCCGAGAAGCATGAGCCTATCAGCACCAGAAGCAAAATCAGCTTATAGGGCTTATAATAATGAATTATTTTTTCTAACATTTACTTTGCTCCTCCTGCGTTATTTTTCCAGATATGTAAACGGTAAGCACCGATAATTTTGCCATCCGGAGTCAGTGCCGGCGCCTCCACACCTGCCAGCCACTGTCCGTCAGGTGAAATACCAATCGCCTGACAAGGTCCTTCGGTTGGGAAATAGCTGTACTTTTTGCCTGTTTTCAGGTCCAGCACCAGTGCTCCGTGCGCCTTGTAATTGTGCGTGCGCACGTTGCGCCCCACCGCGCAGGCCGCCAGCCTGCCGGCGAAAGCAATTTCCTCCATCGTACCGTCTGCCATATACTGATAGCGGAAGGTACCGTCTGTATTGAATACAAAAATACTGTTATTGCTCGGGTGTTCTACCGGCGTCGGCAGCTGCCAATTTTCACGGTTAAAGGTGTTAATCGTGGTAAAGAGTACGCCGTAGGGTGTTACGAAACCGTCGCGGCCGCTGGCATTTACATATGCACCATCCACCTGCTGCGGCTTAGATACAGACCTTGTCCAAATGATTTTGCCGGTTTCGTCAAAGAAAATTCCGCGTCCGTCACTGGCTCCTGCTGCCAGATATTTGCCGTCCGCACTGAAGTTGGGACTGCCGCGCATAACTGTGTTATCAAACGGTGGAATCGGCGGCACATGCGTTGAATTAAGCAGCTCGCCGGTTCTTTTATCGAGGAAATACATCGTATCCTTATACTTCATATCCTCGCGGTAATCGTAGGCAGAAGTAGAAAACACTGCTCTGCCGTTATTATCGTTGACATCGCACCAGTTTATCCAGCTGTCGATAACCTCATTCTTGGGGAACTGCCACAGCAACTTACCATCCTCATTTACAGCCAGCATTTTTGCATTGTAGCCTCTGCTGCCGTCCTTGCGCATCAAAAAGCGGTAAGCGTTGGCATAGACATTATTTTCATTGTCGACTGCAATATGCACCACCGACGGATAGGAACGCTGCGAAGCATCGGAGCCGACGAAGTCAGCACTCTTATACTGCCAACGGATATCACCCGTATGAACATCAACAGCATACAGCCTGCCTTCAGCGCTCTGCTCGCCTACTATCGCCAGTTTGCCGTCAGACGTAAGGCACAGAGCAATCAGCTTGCCTATGCCAAGGGAACGTTTCCATTTCTGACGTCCTTCATTGTCAAAGAGGAAGAGCTCGCCACGCTCCGTACCGACAATCCAGCCTTCTTCGTCGGCAGCATAACGCACTACCGCCTTAGTAAAGCCCATGCGGTCATAATTCTGTGTTGGGATATCACCCAGATAAACGCTCACACCGGAGCCGTCATTGTTAACATGAAACTGGTTCCATGGCGTTCTGCTGCCGGTAATCCAGTACAGTGCGCACCAGGAAAGCAGCAGTAGCACAAGCGCCAGCCAGCCTTTAAGCTTATTCATAGATACAGCACCGTCCAATCATAGATTTGGCGGAAAACGCCAAAGTAGAAGCCCTGCTCCGACAGCAGGTAAATTATTTTACTGCCAACAACTGCCACCACTACTGCAAACAGCAGCAGGCAGCTTGCCTTTTCGCGTGCGTCCCACTGTTGGCGTCGCCTTCCGGCGCCGCCTGCGAAAAAGCCACGGCTCACAACCGAAAGCGCCAGCGTCTGCGCACGCCTCAGGCAGCGCGCCAACAACGGCTTGGCGATATACGGCAAATGCCGCAGCACAGCAGTGCGTCCCCTCTGGCTGTCACTGCGCAGCTGCAGCGCTGTAATAACCTCGCCTGTTTCTGCCGCCAGCACCGGCAAAAAACGAATCGCCGTCACCAGCATGAACGCCATCTGCGGCGGCAGCCTCCAGCCCAGCAATGCCTGCAGCAGCTGTCGCGGGTCACTCGTCCAGCAAACCAAAAGCCCCAAAGCCAACATGCTGGCGCTGCGCAATCCCTGCACCGCACCGTACAGAATGCCTTCGCGGTAGATGAAAAGTCCGCCCGTCAGCTGGCCGATAAAGCCTGCCTCCGGAGCAATCAGCACCAACAGCGGTGTACGCGGCGTCTGCGCAAAGAACAGCGCCTGGCTGAACATGGATCCCCACAGACCTAAGAGCAGCAAAATTGCCATTACCTTCCATTTGTAAATGGAGGTTTTCGCTGCCAGATGCAATAATAAGGTAAACGTAAATAAAATAAAGAGTGTCCGCGGATTATCCACGGTAATCATCAGAATAGCAACGAGAAATAGGAACAGCAGCTTAGTACGCCCGTTGAGATTCTGCGCCCATCCTGCTGCATCAGTGCCTTCCCATAGCTGTCTTACGGACATAGCGCTTCACCCCCTCTACCGTGATGCAGGGAGGAAGCCCCGCCTGCTCGCACACCGGCAAGAGCGCTGACGGTGTAAGACCGCCGGCCTCCACCAGCTCCTTATTGCTCAAAACCTCTTCTGTCGTGCCGTCGGCAATAATCTGCCCCGCACACAAAACAATTACGCGGTCGGCCACCTGTGCCGCCAGCTCCATATCATGCGTACAGATGAAGATACTGCCCCCCTGCTCCTTATAAGCCAAAAGCAGACGGCGGATTTCCGCCAGACTCTGTTCGTCCTGTCCTGTCGTAGGCTCGTCCAAAAGCAGCAGCGCCGGCTTCTTCGCCAGCATAGCACCCAAAACAACGCGCAAACGTTGCCCTTTGCTCAGCGCCAGCGGAAAATCATCGGCATATTCCGCTAAATTCATATGCTCTAAGAGCTGCTGCAGCTCCTGCTGCGTAATCGTGTGATTCTTCCAACACAATTCCTCGCGCACCGTATCTGCGAGCAGCATCAGATCAGGCTCCTGCCGCAGATAGCCGATTTTGCCCAGCTGCTTGTCGACCGGTTTTCCCTCCAGCAGCATGCTTCCCTGCTGCGTCTGTGTCAGGCCGCCCAAAAGGTTCATCAGCGTGCTTTTGCCGGCGCCGTTGAAGCCCATAATCGCTGTAATCTGCCCCTGATAAAGCGTAAACTGCAAATTCTTCAGCGTTGGCTCCTTGCCGCCGGGATAGGTGTAATACAAATCGCAAGCTTCCATAAGAGGCTGCTTTTGCCCTGCAGGCTTGGCCTGCTCAGCAGCTGCTGCAGGCTCGCATTCGCTGCGCAGCATCTGCACTATTTTTTCCTGGTCTGTCGTCAGCTCCGACAGCTGCAGTGCGCGGCACAGCTTCACCGTCTGCGGTTCACGCAAGCCTAAATCCGTGCGCCCTGTCATCGCCTGCCAGGCATCTTTAACAAGACCGTCATAAACAATACGTCCGTCCTGCATTACTGCCAGATGCGAAAAATATTTGCAAAGCTCGTTTACACGATGCTCAATCATCAAAATAGCAATGCCTGCCTCGCGGTTGAGGCGCACCAAAAGCTGCATAAAGCTCTGCACGCCCTGCGGATTCATCTGGCTCACAGGCTCGTCTAAAATCAAAAGTCCCGGCCTGGTAACAAGAATCGAAGCTAACGCTAGACGTTGCCTCTGGCCACCGCTCAGCTTGTGGATGCTGTAATCCTCAAAGCCTCCCAAGCCTACCAACTGCAAAGTTTCGCTCACCTTGCGCGCGATAATCTCCGGCTCCTCGCCCTGGTTCTCCAGTGCAAAGCCAACCTCATCCGCCACCGTCATCGCAAAAAGCTGGTCGTCCGGTGACTGATAGACAGTGCCCACCAGCTGGCCTGTTTTTTCCGGTGGCCATTTGCTGATATCCTCGCCCTGCAGGTAAATTGCTCCCTGCAGCTCACCGCGCTCCTCGCTGCCCAACAAGCCGCTGACAGCCTTAATCAACGTCGACTTGCCACAGCCGCTGCGACCTGCCAAAAGTAGCATTTCACCGTCCGCCAGCGTCAGGTTGATATTTTTTAAGGTAAACTGCTTCCTAGAGGGATAGCGATAAGATAAATTGTCTATTTTCAGCATCTCTATTCCCCCATAACCTGCTGCAGCTTGCTGCCCGTCTTAGCACCCAGCCAGGCGCCGATGCTGCTGTACACAAGGCCGTTGACCAGCATATACAGCGCCAGATACCAGTCTGCATAATACAGACGGTAGAAGAACATCATCTGCTCCATGTTGACGAAGGTGACAAGCGCATCGCCCACGCCCATCAGCAGGCAGATGAACAGCATATAGCCCTTGCCCAGCTCCTGCCTGCGGTAGAAGCCGGAAAGATACAACAGCGTTTCCAAAATCGCTACGTTGACACACATGCTCAAAAGTCCTAACGGCGTAAAATGTCCGAACATCAGACCGGAAAGCATATATTTGACAAAATACATCAGCGTCAGTACGCCCGGTGCACGGAAGAGCACTAGCAGCGCCACCACCAGCAAATACAGCAGCATACCGCTCAGAATGCCTGTCACCAAGCCGGAGAAAGGCCCTAAGAATACATGCAGCAAATCACCGATAAGTGTCGTCGGCAGTGTGATACCGCCAAAGGCCAGCGCCGCAAAGAGTGCCACCGTAATAGCACCGCGCGCACCGATACGGTAAATACAGCCCTTCAGCTTATAGCTAAAGGCCAGCACAGCCAGCAGGCAGATAAAGGAAAAGCCTACTGCCAAAAGGCCCAGATTATGCTTCTTGGCGATTGTCAGCGGTACCTCCTGCACCTTTTCCTGCCCGTTGCCGCTTACAGTAACACGCAGGCTGTAATCGCCCTCCAACACTGTAAAATAATCTACATATAACGGAATGATAAAGGCCTGAGTTTTCTTGCCGTCCAGCGAAATCAGCGCCGTAGTTTCGTTGACGCTGCCTGTGTCACCTGCCCAGCCATGCTCGGAATCCTCATTGTTTTTGCCGGCGGTACAAAGACCGGGCATAACCTTGCCAGTCTTCTTATCAATCAGCTCCGCCTTAAATTTCAACAGGCGCACATCGCGCTGCGGGTTACGCATATCCAGCACCAGAAAAGTTGCAGGATGGTTAAACACTGCCGACCAGTTCGTCGCACCATCGCCCGTCATGCGGTTGCGAAAGCCTTCGAGCGTAGTATCGCGGATAAAAACCACGCCTTCTGCCGCGTGGTCATCCTTATTACCCAAATTATCTACCGGCAGAATAACGCTCTGAATATACCAGTTGAATTTACTTCTGTCGATTTTCTTCCCCGGCTGCGACGCAATAGCAACAGCTGCTGCCGCCGGCTCATAGCTGAAGCTCAGCTCCCTGCGTTCGTGCCAGCCATCGCCGCTGACCTCAACCAGCAGTTGCTTCTGTCCGCGTGCAAGGTCTGTCTGCGGCTGAATGTAAAGCAGATCAAAGCTCTGTCCGAAATCTGCCGGCAGCACCCAATCTGCCTCCGCCGTCTGGCGGCCGTCAGCGCTTCCCAAGCGCCATTTGTCATTGGCAAGCGCCTTAAAGCCTTCCGGCAAAATAACACGCAAATGCGCCGGCTGCTCATGCGGTACATCAAAGCCGGTAATATTGATAAACAAAGGCATTGTGCTGCCGCCATGCACTACATGTGCGGCACTCTTATCCAGATTGTAGGGATACACTGCCTCCAGCTTTACGCCTGCAAAGACCTGCTGCGTGAGGCACAGCAGCGCCAGCAGGATATATAAGATTCTCATACTTCACCTATTCACAGCAAATCTTTTTCAATAATGCTGTTTCCTTCTCTTTGCTTGCCTCATCTACACGAGTTGTAATCTCCAGGTTATTATTCAGCGGATTACGGCTTACGGCAATATCAGCCGCATATGCTCTGCTGAGCAAAGGCTCTGTAAAAACACGCTCCGGAGTATCGTCTGCCAGCAGCTTGCCCTCGCCTAAAAGCAGAATACGGCCGCAGTATTTGGCTGCCAGATTAAGCTCATGCACAACCATCAGCACCGTCTTGCCCATCAGCGCCAGCTCACGCGCAAAACGGAAAATCTCCTCCTGATAAACCATGTCCAAACCGGTAGTAGGCTCATCGAGAAAGAGCACCGGTGTCTGCTGCGCCAAAACCTTTGCCAACAGGATACGCTGCTTCTGACCGCCGGAAACCTCTGTCACCGGCTTATCTGCCAGCTCCCGCGTACCGGTATATTCCATGCAGTCCAGCGCCAGACGCTTATCGTCCTCGCTTTCGCGCTCCCACCATTTAAGATAGGGATAACGGCCTGCCATAACAATATCCTGGCCTGTATAACCAAAGCCAACCTCTACCTGCTGCTGCAGATAGGCTACCTCACGCGCCAAATCTCTGTCGGTATATTCCTCCATCGGCTTATCAAAAAACAAAACCTCACCGCTCTGCTTCGGCAACATGCCGCGGATTGTTTTCAAAAGCGTACTCTTGCCGGCACCGTTGCAGCCGATAATACCTACAAGCTCGCCCTTGCCGATAGTGAAGCTTGCATCGCTGATAACACAGCGGCTGCCGTAGCCTATAGATAAATGATTAACACTCAAAACTGCTTCTGACATTATTACACCTCATGCTCATACTTCATCATAAAATTCAAATAAATTTAAGTGCCATATACTTTTACCCAATTTTTTATATTATACCACATAGAAGCATCAGCGACAATAAATCACAGTCCGCACTCTATATAATCAAGAACTTCTTATCAGATAAAATCTTAAATAAAAAGCATGAACCACGGCAATAGTTCATGCTTAAATAAACTAACGGAAATCAACCTTCAGATGCTGTCTTTCCGGCATCCGCTGATATTTATATTTAGGATAGCCAACCATCAGCGTACCTACAATTTTATGTTTCGGCGGCACGGCAATCAAATCCAGCAGCGGCTGATAGCCTGCAATACCGCAGGATTGGATAAAGCCAGCGATAGTTGTTCCCAAACCGATGGTCGGGGCAAACAGCTCTGCATAGGCCCAACTCTGCTCTGCATTGCTCACACCGGTAATATTCAGACGGCGTGCCAACGCAAAAACCAGACAGGGCGCATTGCGGGCGATAATATCCTGTCCACGCTCACGGTAAGCGCGCAGTACCACCTGAAAATAACGTTTATTTTCGGTGCCTGCCGCAACCTCGTTCTCCATCCAGTTGGCAACAGTGTCGGCAATTGCACGGATCTGTTCCTTATCGCGTATAACGATATAGTACATGCCCTGTGAATTGCCGGCAGTCGGCGCATAGCGTGCCACATCCAGCATACGGGTAATTTCTTCATCCGTCGGTGCCTGAGGCTTGAAGTTGCGCACACTGCGGCGCATACGCAAAAATTCATAAGCAACCTCAGGTGTCGGCAGCGGCATCGTCACCGGACGCTGTTCCGCCAGCGGCGTATATTTATTATCCAAGGCTCCTACGGGACAGATAGCAACGCACTGGCCGCAGCTCATGCAGCCACGGTCAAAATTGCACTCCGGTCCGTTTTCACCCATTGAAAGAATGCAGGAAGGACAGCATTCTACGCAAATGCCGCAACGCAGGCATTTATCCTGATTAACTGTTAACAAGTCCATAACGTCACCTCACAGTGCATTATCGGTATAGTGAATGTATTCCAGTCCACTAAAATCTGCCTTATAATGACCATTGCGCATAGGCGTACCCATGAGCTTTTTATCATCAGGCAGACCATCTACATTTACCAGACCGATAGAAGCGGTAGCACAAAGAGCACCAAGCTGTGTTGCTACACGCATAGTATAAGCCTTGTCCGCTTCACCGACAACACCCTTGTGCGGGTACATTGCCGTTGCTGCGACGATAACCGTCAGGATTTTGCCGCTCAGGGCAAAAATATGCGGTACAGTATTCATATCAGTCTGCATATAATCAATTTTAAAATTATGACTTTCCAGCCAGGGAACAAGAGCCTGTAAGCCAAGCTCGTGAATTTCCTGTTCTGTTAAAAGTTGCTGCTCCAAAATTCTCTTCTCCTGTAAACTATTAGTGTGCTCAACCCTTCTCATAAGCAGAGATTGTTAAGAAGATGCCGGATACGAGGAAGGGCGACGACGGCGTATAATCTTATACTCCTAGGAGCCCTGACGACGCAGATGGCGCCTTATCGGCGCTCTCCCACAAATTATTCTTCGCCGAGAACCAGAACCTCAGGTTCAAGATGCACACCGTGCGCTGCAAAAACCTTATCCTGCACATCGCAGATAAGCTGCAGCACATCTGCTGCCGTTGCTCCGCCGATGTTCACCACAAAGCCTGCATGCTTTTCGGAAACCTGCGCACCGCCGACAGTATAACCTTTAAGACCGGTCTGGTCGATAAGCGTACCGGCAAAATATCCGGTAGGACGCTTGAACATACTGCCTGCACTGGGCAGCTCCAACGGCTGCTTAGTGATACGGCGGTTACTGAAATCTGCCATTTTATCGGCAATAGCCTGCTTATCACCTGCAGTCAGGCGCACAGTTACCGCAGTAACGATTTTACCGCTGCCCTGCAGTGCTGTATGGCGATAACCGAAATCAAGAGCTGCAGCCGCCAGCTCGCTGATTGTGCCGTCAAGCTCCATTACGCGCACACCGGTAACAACCTTAGCCATTTCACCGTCATAAGCACCGGCATTCATATAAACAGCACCACCGATGCTGCCGGGAATGCCTACAGCAAATTCCATGCCGCTCAGGCCCAGCTCTGCCGCCTTACGGGAAGCAGCAGCCAACGAAACACCGCTGCCAAAGGTCAGGGTGCAGCCGTCAGCAACAACATCATTCAGCATATTGCCCAGCTTGATAACCAGGCCGCGGATGCCCTTATCGCGCACCAACAGATTAGAACCGTTGCCAATCAGCGTAACCGGCACCTTTGACTCGCCGGCACGCTGCAGTAGCTGCTGCAGCTCCTGCTCGCTCTGCGGCATAGCCATCAGATCGGCAGGACCGCCGATACGGAAGGATGTATGCTTCGCCATCGGCTCCTCTGCCAGCAAAGGCTTGGCAGTACAGCCTGCGAAAATCTCCTGCAACGTCATTATTTCTCTCCCATTGCCTCTTTGACAACATCCTGAATAGTATTGGTAACGTCCATCAGCATCATCTGGAAACGAATCAGAGCGTTCAAATATTGAACTGCATCTGCATTCAGATTCAAAATGCCCTGCAGCTTCTGCATTTTATCAACAGAAGCCTGGTCGGGAGTTTTACCCTGATGCTTAGCAAACTCAACTTCCTGAGCAACCATCAGATACTCGTTAACCATTTTCTTAGCATCCGGATCCTTCTCCAGAACAGCAGCTGCTTCCTTCAGTTTTTTGTACTCATGGCTTTCGCGCATAGCCTTAGCCAATTCGTTTGCGTTATCATATACGTTCATAATTAAACACCTCACTAATGATATATTTTTACACTAACGTAAGAAAACCAAATATAGAAAAAAGAACAAAACACATACGCGGGTTATACTGTTAAAGCTTGCAGATATCACGCCAATACAAGCAAGCGGTATGCCGTGCAGCGAATATAAATTTTAGCAAATGAGTGTCCGGAACCGAGTTTTGCGGTATTCCGTCTTGGTTCCACACGAAATTTGCGTCCGTCAAATCGCTTCCGCAAAATACTCAAGAACAACTTCCCTATCAAGCGATTGACGGGAAAATTTCTCTGAGCGGAATGGTATATCGCTTGCGACGCTATTACTGGTTACTTACATTCAAGTGAGCGAACTTAAAGCAGTCGCCAAACTCAAAATGCCACCACTCCATCTCAATCCCCTTGAATCCCTGCAGCTCCATCTCCTCGCGCAGCAAGCTGCGCAGATAGCGCTCGCGTGACGTACCGCCGGCATAGCTGGCGTACTGACGCAGCGACGGCTCATCAAAGCCGCAGCCCATATCCAATTCCTCACCGCTTTCCAGGCTGTACAGACCCACATCCACAGCATTACCTGTGTTATGCGTGCTGCCCTTAGTTTCCGGGTCCTCCAGCATGTCCTTCTTATCGTCAGACAAAGCCAGATTAGCCAGCTTGCTCACCGACCAGGGGCGGTAGGCATCCCACAGCACCAGGCCGTAGCCGTAAGGTGCCAGACGCTTTTGCACCTTGCCTAAGGCAGCTGCAGCCTCTTTAGAAACAAAAAGCTTAGACGTAGTATAAAGCGGCGCACCGAAAAGGTTATCACTGCCTGCGTAGACAGAATTAACCTTCACACCGGCAACAGTTGCAGCATCCACCAGCTGCGCCTGCTCACCTGCTGCCAGAGCAGCAGGAACGGCTGCCTTGGCAGCCTCCGCTCGCAGCTTAGCCCAATCCTCGGCACTGCGCTCCGCCAGACGGAAGGACTTCGCCCTCTCGCCGGTAGTCGTGCCTAAAAAGTACCGGCTGTAAGTATTACCGCCGACGCGGCAGGAAATACCGTAGCCGTCAGGATCACGCTCAAAACGGACACCGGCTTCGGTATTGCTCATCGGCCCGGATTCCTGCAAAGTGTAAGAATCAAAATGCACCTTGCTGAGCGGATAAAGATTGGCCGCAGCAAAGGACTTATCCCCCAATGCAGTGCGGTACAACAGCTCCAGACGACCGTTATTCTCACGGATAAGAATATTTTCGCCGTTCCCATAGTAAAAGCCAAGAATATACTTAATATCCTTCGGCGCATCCTTAGGCACGGCAGCCAGAGCAAGCTCCGCTCCCGTTTGGACATAGAAAAGCAGACCGGCCGCCAGGCCGGCCAGCAAATTTCGGTAATTCACTATTGAATCAGCTCCTTGCGTACATCAGCTAAAGCATTAAGCCTGCTGCGTACTCTCGCAACATCTGCCAAATCGATTTCACAGGAAACAACTTCCTCCTGCATACCTGCTTCGGCAAGAATCTTGCCGCTGGGCGCAACAACCATCGAATGACCGTAAAACGGCGCACCCTTAAAGCTGCCTGCACAATTTACCGCTACCACAAAGGTGTGGTTTTCGGCAGCGCGGGCTTGCGCCAGCAAGCGCCAGATATCTCCCCTTGCTTCAGGCCATTCAGCCAGGCAGAAAATGAGCTGTGCTCCCTGCAGAGCCAAATGACGGAAAAGCTCAGGAAAACGCAAATCGTAACAGATAGTCGAGCCGCAGCACAGACCATCTAACGTAAAGGCTTGAAAATTATTGCCGGGAGCAAAGAAATCCTCTTCATGGAAAAGGCCAAAAAGATGCACCTTATCATAAAGATTGACGATTTCACCGTTTTTATTGATAGCCGCAGAGGTATTGTAAATCTTGCCATCGGCATGACGCATAGGCACCGAGCCCGCGAGAATAGCGCACTGCTCATTACGTGCAATTTCAGCAAGCTGCGCCAGCACAGGCGAAGCCTGTGTTTCGGCATCCTGCTCCAGGTGTCCCAGGCTGTAGCCTGTTGTCCACACCTCGGGCAGCACCAGCAAATCATGTTTTTTGGCAGCCTCCGCTGCCAGCTGCAGACCATGGGCCACATTAGCCTCTTTATTCTTTTCCAGAACTTCCAGCTGCAGCAATGCTATTTTCATAATACGCGCTCCTTAGGCATCATATTATTGCTGTGCAGGCGACCAAGGAAGAATTTCTCCAGCTTGCGGGTGCAGCGGGTAATGAAATGCTCCTTACCGCCTAAGGACTCAACAAAAACTACAGGATGACCGGCAACCTTTGCGCCTAAAACGTCGGTCAACAGTTGGTCGCCGACAAAAAGAATTTTACCGCCGCCCATAGCTTTAGTAATTTGCTTATAAGCCATCGGCAAAGGCTTAGCGGCACGCATAATGGTGCCAAGACCGGTCTGACGGGTGATACCTTTAATGCGGTCACCGCCGTTATTGGAAATCAATGCAACATTGATACCCATCTGATGCAGCTGACGAATCCAGGTCATAGCACGAGGTCCTACCAGGTTCTTGTCGCGCGGCAGCAGGGTATTGTCAATATCAACAACAATTTTGGTGTAGCCATTGCGCTTCAGCCATTTTGCGGAAATGTCAAATAAACTTTTTACTCTGTAATCGGGGCAAACATACTTTAAAATCATACTACCTTATCCTTTGGAAATTTTATTTCAAATGTGGTACCAGAACCACATTTGCTGATTACCTCGGCACTGGCGCCGTGGACACGAATAATTTCTTTGGCAAAAGCAAGCCCCAGACCGGTTCCCGGAACACTGCGGCAATGCGATTTTTCAACCTTGTAAAAGCGCTCCCAGATAAAGGGAATATCCTCTTCGGGAATACCCTTGCCCTGGTCGGAAACCGTTACAAGCACGCCGCCATCGTCAAGCTTATTCGCACCTATTGATACAGTACCATTTTCCGGCGAATATTTCAAGGCATTATCGCACAAAATCATAATTAACTGTACCATTTGGTCTCCGTCGCCCAAAATTTTGATATTATCGTCGGCATGAACATTAATAGTAATATTATGCTTCATGCAACGCACCGATAATTTTTCGGCGACATTACGGATGATACCGGCCAGCGGCAGCTCATCCATGTTGCTTACAGTCAGCGGATCGCTGGACTCCAGTCTGCTGATATCCAACAGCTCGCGTACCATACGCTCCAGACGGACTGTTTCTTCATTTATCAGGCCACGGTAACGCTGAATCAGATCAGTATCCGTTACCATACCGTCACAAATTGCCTCATTGTAGCCACGGATAATCGTAATCGGTGTCCGCAGCTCATGCGATACATTAGCCACAAAATCACGGCGGATTTTTTCCGTCCGCTCCATCTTGGCAATGTAATCACCCAAATCCTTGCCTAAAGAATTGAGCGCATTTCCCAGCTCGGCAATTTCATCATCGCCATGCACCTGCAGCCTGTGGGAATAATCTCCCGCAGCCATCGCCTGCGCATTGTCCTTCATATCCAGAACCGGCCGGATAATCATACCCGACAGACGTTTGACTAAGAACAGACTGAAAATAATGGCAACGATACCTACAATCATAATATAAATATAAACATTTCGCAAGAATTTTTCAAAACCGCTCAAGGGCTCAATCAGCAAAATAGCGCCTGTGTGTCCTTTACCGAAGGTATAAGGAACGCCGACCAGGATTACCTGCTCCTTGTAATACGGATGATAAATCTGCGATTTGAAGGACTTCCCGGCATAAACATCATTCAGTATCACTTTAATGCGATACGATAAATTACTGCTCTTCATATCCTGATCCAGTTTTCTGACGCTTTCCTGCAACACCTGTTGCGAAGGAGCACCATACTTAAGAAAATCCTTCATAGAAGCATTTTCTCCGGTCTCTTGTACATTTTCGTAATTAGAGGCCGCCAAAAGCTCGTAATTATCATCAAACAGCCAGATGCGTGCGCCAACTAGCTTATCTACAGCTAAAATATAACGATAAAGCATATCCCTGTCCTGCAGGCGGATGAAGGCTTCCACAGTTTCCCCCATCTCATCTCCCTTTTCGGCCAACTCCTGCTCCTTAATCTGGAAAAAGTAGTCGGCAATCAGGTAGGATATGCCTGCTGTAATCCCCACAACGACGATAATTATGATAGTCATAAAACTATACATCAGGCGTGTGCTTAGGGATTTTTTCATAGGTTATTCGTCCTTTAGCTCGAATTTATAGCCTACACCCCAGATAGTTGTAATATCCCATTTGGAATCAGGCGGAATGTTCAATTTCTGTCTGATGCGTTTGATGTGCGTATCAACAGTACGGGTATCACCGTAATAGGAATAGCCCCAGATGGTTTCCAGCAGCTGGTTGCGGCTGAAAGCCTTGCCAGGATTCGATGCCAGGCACCACAGCAGCTCCATTTCCTTAGTCGTAAAGGTCATTTTGTTGCCGAATGCTGTTACCTGATACTGATCCATATCAATAATCAGACCGGGATAGGTGATGCGCGAAACCTCGCCCTTCTTCTCCTGCGTGCCTGCACGGCGCAACACAGCCTTCACGCGGGCTACTACCTCACGCGAATTGAACGGCTTGGTGATATAGTCATCAGCGCCGATTTCCAAGCCGGCAATGCGGTCATCATCATCATCCTTGGCCGTAACCATGATAATGGGTAGGTCCGACATTTTACGTACCTGCTTGCAAACCTCAATACCGTCGAGAACGGGCATCATAATATCCAGCAGCAGAATATCCGGTTTTTCGGACTGCACCTTCAAAATTGCGGCAGCACCGTCTTCGGCTTCAATAACCTCAAAGCCTTCCTTCTCAAAATATATGCGCAAGATTTCGCGAATCTGCGCTTCATCATCAGCAATTAATATTTTCTGTTTTGCCATAATCATCACTCCTGCCTTTAAGCTGACTCATACCATTTATTTATCAGAGCAAACGGCAGAGTCCTACAAGATGTTACTATAATTATAGCACAAATACTTGCTTTCTTAGTATGCTTTCACAAAAGATTTACATATATATACTGCTTTTATCATAAACGTAAACGCGAATGCATTATTTATCACAGAAAATGCTTATAATTTTTGTTTTAAGACAGCTATTAAAGCGGCTTGAAGGCTAGCAGCATTTTTTTGCGCTCACGCCAATCGGGCAAATAGCGTTCGACAATCGCATGGAAGCGCGGTGAATGATTAGCCTCGTGCAGATGCGCCAGCTCATGCACCACGATATATTCCAAACATTTCTCGGGCCAGCAGGCCAGCAGCGTATTCAGATTAATGCCGCCTGTGCGCACGTTGCAGGAACCCCAGCGCGTTTTCATTCGATGCACCTTGAGGCCGGTATGACGCACGCCCATTTTCTTTTCCCATGCCTGCAGCAGCTGTTCTCCTCTGTCGGATACCTCCTGCTTATAGAAAAATTCTACAAAGGCGCACCTGGCTTTCTCGCTCAGCTCACTGCGGTAATAAAAGCAGACAACGTCAGCCTGCACCTCATAGGTACCGTGCTTTTTTCCGCTGAGCAAAAAGTTCGCCGGCAAACGCTTGCCCCACAGCCACACATACTGCCCGTCAAAGGGAAGCTCACCCATGCTGTATTTCGGCTCCTGCTTTTGCTGCGACTTTTCCTGCAGTACCTGCTGCAGCTTTTGGCGCAGCCATTGCTCCCTGCTCTCTAAGAACTGCTGCACCTCGCTTAGGCTCATTCCTACGGGAGCAGTAAGAAAGATGTCGCCGGTTTCTTTTATGCGCAGCGTAATATTTTTGACCAGCTTAAACCGAAGCTTTATCTTCAACCCGTGCAGGTTCAGCACGGTCTCGCGGATTATTCTGCTGTTCACAGCTTGTCTACCAGAATATTACGTCCCAGCATACGGTTGAACTCCCAGGCACTCTTGCCGTCATGCACGTCAAACTGGTTCATTACGGCGTTGATTTCGTCGGCGTAATGCACAACGAAGGCTTCACGTGTAGAGCAGGCTACAGGGGAACCCTTTTCGTTATCACCGTGATGCGACAGCAGAATATGCTGCAGCTGCTCCAGACGGGAGGACGGCAAGCGCAGCTTAGCAGCTGCCTCCTGCACCATCATGCAGCTCATGGTAATGTGTCCGAGCAAACGGCCTTCACTGGTATAAGGGAAGCCGATTTCCGCAGAAATTTCGCGGATTTTGCCGATGTCGTGCAGCAATGCGCCGGCAATAACAAGATCCTTGTCCACGCCTTCAATCTGCTCGGCCAAGGCCACTGCCAGACCGGTAACATCCACAGAATGCTGCAGCAGGCCGCCCAAATAAGCATGATGCATGCGCATGCCTGCGGGATTGGTCACAAAGCGCTCATAGGTTGCACCGCTGAAAATAGTTTCCAGCAGCATACGCAGTCCGGGAGTGCGCACTGCCTTGATATAATTGGCAAGCTTGGTTTTATAAGCCTCTACATCAAAATCACCATGCGGCAACAGATTGCTGATATCATCCTGCGGCAGCAGATTTTCCAGACGCTGAATGACAACCTGCAGCGTCATATCGTTATTGAATTTGTTGATGTCGACGTTACCGCCCATCATAAAGGCAGTAGGGCCCTCCAGCTCACGCAGCTTGTCTACCAGCACTGCGTCAAAGCAGATAAAGGCAATGCGTCCGCTGTTATCCTCCAGCATGCCGCGGGCAAAAACGCCGCCGTTAGAGGAATTGCCTACCTTCTGTACCCTTACCAAAACTGCCTGACACACCTTGATGCCGGCTTTAAAATCTTTAATCATTCTTCTATCACCTGTTTTCTATATATGCTTCAGCAGCAGTGTTTCGCGTGCTACCTGAATTGCCACATCCCAATGCTTTTCCGCAAAGCGCAGCGACAATCTGTCGGCAAGGTCATCGAGCACCGGCAGCTCCGTCGGCTGATGGCCTGCATCGATAATGTTCAAGCCGCTGAAAACAGCCTGCTGTGCCTCATGATACTTCACGTCGCCTGTCACCAGCGTATCGGCGCCCTGCGCCAAAGCCAGCCCAATCAAATCGGCACCGGCACCGCCACAGACCGCAACACGCTTAACCTTGCGTCCTGCATCGCCTACGGTAAGATAATCGGCCTGCAAAGCCTTTTTGACGAAAACTGCAAAATCATGTAGCTTGCTCGGCTGCGCCAGCTCGCCGATGCGTCCGAGGCCGCTGACAGTATCCAGCACATCTGCGTCCTGCAGACGCAGTCTTTTCGCCAGCACGCTGTTCACACCGTTAGCCACGCAATCCAGATTAGTGTGCGCGCTGTAAACAGCAACGCCGTTTTCTGCCAGCTGCAGCAAAAGCTCCTGCTGCCAGTCGGCATCAGTCACATTGCCCAGCTTATGAAAAATCGCCGGATGATGCGTAATCAGCATATCAGCCTTTTTCGCCACCGCCTGCGCCACAGTTTCCTGCGTCATATCCAACGCCAAAAGCAGCTTGCGCACAGGCTTATTGCGTCTGCCCAGCATCAGGCCGACGTTGTCCCAAGACTCCGCCAGCTCAGGCGGTGCCATTTCATCCAGCAGGTTGATGATATCATTTACTGTCACTACGCTTGCCATTTTGCAGCACCTCCAGTTCTGCTTTCAACGCTTCGATTTCCTTATACTTTTCGCTCGCGCGTGCGCGCTCGCTGCGTCCCATATTCTCCAACAGCTGTCTGCAGGTAGCAAGCTGGCGTTCCAGCTGTTTACCCAGCAGCGGATGCTTCTGTGCGAGCAGCAATGGTCCTACAGCACACTCTGCCGCACTGTAAACAGGCGCTAAGCCGCGCTTAGCGGCAATAATCTCGTAAAAATGTGGGGCATCATCCACCAGCTCTTCGGCAGCCAGCTGCCAGCCGTGGCTGCACAGCCACGCACGCAGAGATGCGGCGCCGGCCATCGGCTGCAGCACCAAAAGCTCTGCGCTCTGCGCTACCTCCGTGTCATCCTCCAAAATGCTGATGATGGTAGAAGCGCCCATGCCTGCAATAGCAATGCAGTCTACTTCACCGGGGCTTAATACCTTCAGGCCGCTGCCCTGACGTACCTCTACATGCTCATGCTGACCGAACTGCGCCACGGTAGTGCGCGCCGCCTGGCAAGGGCCTGCGGCGATATCGCCGGCAATCGCCCGCGCAATTCTTTGCTTATCCAACAGCCACACGGGTAAATACGCATGGTCCGTGCCGATGTCCGCCAATACGCAGCCCTGCGGCACCAGGTTAGCAATAGTTTCTAATCGTCTATCAATATGCATTGCGTCCCTCCTGAATTTGCTCTAAAATCTTAGTTTCTGAATCGTGACAGCCACAGCCTGTAATATTTTCTGAAGCTGTCCGGAACGTAAATACTCTAACGCTTTATTATAACACAAATCAACGAATATAGAAAATAAGTCTGCAAAGTGATGCCTGCTGCCAATGCTATGATAACTGCTGAAATAAAGAAAAACCCCCGCATTGCTGCGGAGGCCGTGATTGGCATTCAACGCTCAGTTTTTCAGTTCGTTCTTTACCACAAACATTACCCATTGGGCGATATTCGTAGAATGGTCGGCAATGCGCTCCACATATTTGGCAATCATCAGATAGTCAACATATTGGGGTACGTATTGCGGCTTTTGCTGCATTACAGTGGTCAGATGCTGACGCATTTCGGCAAAATAATTGTCTACCTCATCATCGGTAGCAATGACCTTGTTGGCCAGCTCCAAATCATTTTCGCTGATGGCGCTGATGCTGTCGTACACCATCTGGCGCATAACCTGCAGCATAGCCATAAAGTTATCCGGCAGCTGCACAGGATCCTTTTCAATCAGCTTCAAGGTGTATTGGCTGATATCGCTGCAATGGTCGGCAATGCGCTCCATATCGCCCACCAACTTCAGACAGCTGGCAATCTCGCGCCAGTCAGTTGCTACCGGAGTCTGTGTCAGCACCAGCTCCAGGCATTGCTTTTCGATATTTACTTCGCTGTTGTCAAAATTATCATCGTCGCTGATAATTTGCTGCGCCAAGGCGGCATCCTTCTGCTCCAGGTTGGCGATAACCTTATCCAGGGTATCCTCCAGATTTACGCCCATCACGCGCACACTGTTGAGCAGCTGCTTCAGCTCCTCGTTGAATTTGTTACGTATCATTTTATTGTTCCTTTCTCCTTGCATCAACCGAATCTGCCGGTAATATACTCTTCTGTCTTAGGATTAGACGGATTAGCAAACAGCTGCTTTGTTTCGTTGAACTCAATCCGCTCGCCCAAAAGGAAGAAGGCCGTTTTATCGGAAATACGTGCAGCCTGCTGCATATTATGCGTAACAATAACGATGGTGTAATCCTTTTTCAGCTCCAACGCCAAATCCTCAATCTTCATCGTAGAAATCGGGTCCAGCGCACTGGTAGGCTCGTCCATGAGGATAACCTCCGGCTGCACAGCCAGGGTACGTGCAATGCACAGGCGCTGCTGCTGGCCGCCGCTCAAGTCCAGCGCACTCTTATTCAGTCTGTCCTTCAGCTCGTCCCAGATGGCAGCCTGACGCAGACTGCGCTCCACAATCTCGTCCAGCTCGCTCTTTTTCGTCACGCCATGAATACGCGGACCGTAAGCAACGTTATCATAAATGCTTTTCGGAAAGGGGTTAGGCTGTTGGAAGACCATACCTACACGATGGCGCAGGCTGATGGGGTCAATCTCCGCAAAAATATCCTTGCCATCCAGTGCAATGCTGCCTTCAATGCGAACGCCCTCTTCCAAGTCGTTCATTCTGTTAAGTGTTTTCAAAAAGGTGGATTTGCCGCAGCCGGAAGGACCGATAAGTGCGGTAATTTCCTTTTCCTTAATATCAAGATTTATTTTTTTCAACGCCTGGAATTTGCCGTAATACAAATCCAGATCCTGCACTAAAAATTTAGTTGCATCCTTATCATTCGTCATTTTCTGCTACCTCCGGTTTTTGTATCTAAATAAGTGCTCAGGTAACGTGCGCCCAGGCTAAAGGACAGCACAAGCAGCATTAAGATTGCTGAAGAAAGGTTGGCCATCTGCGCTGCATTGGCCGCTAGAGCCTCGGTACGCGATGCCCAGATATGCAGTGCCAGCGTTTCGCCCGGACGGAAGGGGTTCAGCGGACAGGTCGGCGACAGCAGGTTCCAGCTGTTCCAGTTGATATCTGTGCTCATACCTGCAGTATACAAGAGAGCTGCCGCTTCACCGAAGCCACGACCTGCGGCCAGAATGACACCTGTCATAATACGCGGCAGGCACGCCGGCAGCAGGACTTTGTAAATTGTCTGCCACAGCGTTGCGCCCATGGCCAGGCTGCCGCGCTTATAGCCCTGCGGCAGTGATTTGAAGGCATCCTCTGTTACCGTCATAATCAGCGGGATGCTGAGAATAGAAACTGCCAGCGCACCGCTGAACAGGTTCCACTGTGAGCCGGTCATTACGATAAATACCAGGTAACCGAACAAGCCGACAACAATGGACGGCAGTGAGGACATCGTTTCGATACACATACGCAGGAACTTGGTGAACTTGCCCTGCTTAGCATATTCCGCCATGTATATACCGGCAGCGACGCCCATAGGCACGCTCACCAGCAGCGACAGGAAAACCAGATAAATAGTGTTGAAGAATAAATTACCGATGCCGCTTCCCTCAAAGGATACCAGGCTCCAACTGAAATCCTTGAAGCCGTTGATAATAACATACAGGGCAAAGGCTACGAGCAGCAGGATAAAGAAGCCTGCTACGCAATAAAACACAGCTGTCATCAGCTTATCAATAAACTTTGCACGCGCTATACTGTCGTTCATGCCTGCTTCCCTCCTTTAGCAGTTAAAAAGTGGATGGCAAAGATACAGGCCAGAGAGATAATAAACAGCATCAATGCCATTGTCCATAAGGCAATGTTGTATTCGCTGCCCTCCATTGCGCCGCCCATATCTGCCGCAATCGCCGCCGTCAGATTGTTAGTCGGGGAAAGCAGTGAGGTTGGGAAGGCACGCATCTTGCCTATAACCATTGCTACAGCCAGCGCTTCGCCGAAGGCACGCGCCAGGCCCAGGATAACGGCCGTCATCAGACCGGTGACTGCCGCAGGCACTACGACCTTGGCAATAGTCTGCCAACGGGTTGCGCCCAAACCATAGGAAGCAGCACGGTAGCTTTTGGGGATGCTGCGCAGTGCATCTGCCGCCAAACTTGTAATCGTCGGGAAAATCATAACCGCCAGTACAATGCCTGCCGCTAATACGGAAAAACCGAAGCGCAGGTTAAAAATGTTTTTAATCAGCGGTACCAAAATTGTCAGGCCGATCCAGCCGTAAACTACGGAAGGAATGCCGACAAAAATTTCCACAGCCGGTTGGACAAAGCGCTTGCCCAGTTCCGGCGAAATATCCGTCATGAAAATTGCGGTTGCCAGGCTGAACGGTGTAGCAATCGCCAGCGCCAATGCGCAGGTAATAACAGAACCGAAGATAAAGATGGCTGCACCAACACTGCCGCCGCCCTCAGCGCTGTCACTCGGCGCCCAATCTGCCGAAAAAAGAAACTCTGCAATACTGTGGTTGTAGGTAGTAAATGTGCCTACGCCCTTGTAGCACAGGAAAGCGCCGATAGACAGCGTCAGAACAATGAGCGCCAGACCGCAGCCGGTAATAATGTAGCGCCACAACGCATCCTGCCTATAAGCATTTGTTGTAACCTGTTGCATAAACTATTCTCCTCTGATGTAACTCGTGAATATTTCTTTCGTAAAACTAAAGGCTATGCAGAGGCTCGCAGCTGATAACTTACCAGCTCCTGCCCGGCACAGCCTTGATATTTATTCTAAAGGGGATGAGAAGACCGGTAAGACGCATCTCTTGGCGTATGCTGTCTTCCTGCTTCTCGTTTAGATGGAAGCGTAATAATTGTTTTGGGATTGACGCTAATGCGCCTTAGCCGAAGTCCGAATTATCGTTTAACCTGCATTTTAGCAGTAACACCATAACCCTGCTTTTCAATTTCCTTACCATAATCAGCAGAGATGATGAAGTCCAAGAATGCTTTTACAGCGCCGGTAGCTTCGCCTTTAGTATACATATGCTCATAACCCCATACAGGATATTTGCCGTTATAGGTGTTGTCCAGAGTAGGCTCTACACCGTCGATTGCTACGGTTGCAACGTCTTTGTTATTTACAAGGTAGGACAGAGCAACATAACCGATAGCGCCTTTGTTATCCTTTACGCTTTGCAGCAGAGTGCCGGAGTCATCAGTTTCCAGAGATTTGTTGGTTGCTTCTTTAGCACCGCCCAGAGCGAACTCCTGGAAGAGAGCGCGGGTACCGCTTGTAGCAGGACGGGTAATCAGAACGATAGGTTCATCCGGACCGCCAACCTGTTTCCAGTTGGTTACCTTAGCAGTGAAGATGTCGGTCAGCTGAGCCTTGGTCAGGCTTTTTACTTTAGCTGCCAGATCTTTGTTGATAACCGGAGCCATGGTAACTACGCAAACCTTGTGGTCTACAAGTCCTTTGGCAACTTCGGGTTTCAGCTTGCTTTCTGCCGGTACGTCAGAGTTACCGATGTTAACGCTGCCGTCCGCAACCTGTTTCAGACCGGTGCCGCTGCCGCCGCCGTTAAGGGTGATGGAAACATCCGGGTTAATAGCTTTGAATTTGCTTGCTGCATCCTTTGCCAGCGGCAGAAGTGCGGAAGAACCGCTGCCGGTTACACTGCCTGTAACCTTGCTGCCTGCTTTGTTATCAGCAGCCTTGTTATCACTGCCGCAGCCCAGAGCACCGAGTGCTACCATAGCTGCCAGACCTAAACATGCGACTTTTTTCAATTTCATAATATATTTCCTCCTTCAACCATCGTCAAAAAATTTATTTCCGATAAGGCCTGCGCCTCATCAGTAGGGTTCGTGGTTTATGATGCTAGTATAATATATCATTGTTAAGGAAGTATTATGCTGATGTTAAGAACATGTTAAATAGCAAAAAATGCGCACAAGAAAAGCACCTGCCTATCAGTTGTATGATAAGCAGGTGCTTTGAAATTTAGGTTAGATTAGCTTACTTGCCCTCTTCGAGGATAGCGCGCTCAAAAATTTCTCACTTCGCAAAGCTCGTGACAAATCAGGTCTTACTTGTCCTCTTCGAGGATAATTCGACATTCAGTTTCTCGCTTCGTTACACTCGCGACAAATCGGGTGTCATTTACCAGTTCTGCCACGTTTGGTGAACGGTACACCTTTAGCGCACAGCGGACAGGTTGCCGGATCATAGGTTTCTACATTCAAGTGCAGCAGAGCTTCGGTGCGAACGCCGAAATCTACCTTGCCGCCGCTGCGGTCAACCAGCAGGCCTACGCCTACAAGCTCGCCGCCATGCTCTTTAACTACTTCCATAACCTCTTTAACGCTGCCGCCGGTGGTTACGATATCTTCAACAACCAGTACGCGGGTGCCTGCCGGAATTTGGAAGCCGCGACGCAGAGTCATTTTGCCGTTTTCACGCTCGGTGAAGATAGCACGGGTGCCCAGAGCCTTGCCAACCTCGTGAGCCAACAGAATACCGCCGGTCATCGGGCCAACTACCAGTTCAACATTGTCGTTTTCATAACGACGTGCGATTTCCTGGCACAGACGCTCGGTATATTTAGGATGCTGCAGTACGTTGAATTTTTCAACATACATAGGGCTGTGCAGACCGCTGGTTAGCAAAAAGTGACCATGGAGAACTGCTTTAGTTTCCTCGAGCATTTTCATAACATCTTTTTCTTCTAAAACTGCCATTTGCTTACACTCCTTTAATCTCTTCTACAATTGCCAATGCTGCTGCCTGTCTTGCCTCAGCCTTAGTAATAGGTCTGCCTACTACAATGTGGCTGCTGCCGTTTTGCAGAGCGCCTGCCGGTGTTGCTACGCGCTTCTGGTCATCCAAAGAGCTGCCCGCAGGACGTACGCCCGGGGTAACAATCAAAAACTCAGGTCCGCAAGCCTCGCGGATTGCTGCAGCTTCCTTAGGAGAAGCAACAACACCGTCCATGCCTGCTTCCTTCGCCAGCTTAGCCAGGCTGATAACCTGCTCGGCAATGGTATTATTATAATTCAAATCAGCAAACTGTTCATCATCCATGCTAGTAAGAATGGTTACAGCAATCAGCTTCGGTGCCGGACGACCTGCTGCCTCAGCAGCCTCATGCACAGCCTTAACAGCCTCTGCCATCATCTTTTTGCCGCCGACAGCATGAACGTTCATCATATCTGCACCCAAATCGCTGAGTACGGTAAGTGCATGAGCAACAGTGTTAGGAATATCCTGCAGCTTGAGGTCTAGGAAAACATGCTTGCCCTGTTCCTTCAAGAAGCGGATAATTTCGCTGCCTACTGCATAATAAAGCTCCATGCCAACCTTATAGTAGCTTACTGCGTCACCCAATTCGACAACGCAAGCCTTAGCCTGTTCCAAGGTAGGAAAGTCAAGTGCGACTATTAATCTATCATCATGTTGCATGAGAAAATCTCCCTTATATCATACTTTATAGACGCTGGAGAATAATGTTATACAGCGTCGTTAAACAACGGCATGCTTGCTTTGCCGTTTGGCAAAGCCAGACCAACAATTTCAGAAATGTTCTGCGCGTTGTGTCTGTCCAGATATGCCAGCATACCATGGGCAATGGTTTCAGCGATATCAGGCTGTACAAAGTTTGCGGTACCAACTGCTACCGCACTTGCGCCTGCCAGCATGAACTCAATTGCATCCTCGGCACACATGATGCCGCCCATGCCGATGATGGGGATATGCACAGCCTGCGCTACCTGGTAAACCAGGCGCACTGCTACCGGACGTACAGCAGGACCGCTGAGGCCGCCGGTTACATTGCCAAGCACAGGACGCTGACGCTCAATATCAATCTTGGTACCGAGCAGCGTATTAATCATGGAAATTGCATCCGCACCTGCTGCCTCTACAGCCTTGGCCATTACCACGATATCCGTTACATTAGGAGAAAGCTTGGCGATAACCATTTTGCCGGTGTTGGCCTTAACCGCACGTACGACTTCGGCAGCTGCTTCCGGCACAGTGCCGAAAACAATGCCGCCCTCTTTAACATTTGGGCAGGAGATGTTGATTTCTACTGCATCAACACCGTCTACGTCCAGCTTTTTGGCAACAGCGCCGTATTCCTCGGGAGTATGACCGTAAATGTTGACAATCACAGGAACATTATATTTTTTCAGCTCAGGCAGAGTGTGCTCCAAGAAGTACTCACTGCCGGGGTTTTCAAGACCGATGCAGTTCAGCATACCGGACGGGGTTTCTACCGCACGCTGGCCCTTATTGCCTGCCGCAGGCTCTAAGGAGGTACCCTTTACGGTAACAGCGCCAACCTTTTCCAGGTCGAGAAAATCGGTAAATTCCAGGCCAAAGCCAAAGGTGCCGGAGCCGGTAGTAACAGGAGTAGCCATTTTCAGGCCGGCAATATCAACTGCCAGACGGCCATCATACAATGCTTTTACCATTCTCCTACCTCCTCTGCCAAGAATACCGGGCCGTCCTTGCAGACCTTGATGCGCTTGCCGATGCCTTCGCAGGCACAGGACAGGCACGCACCCAGACCGCAGGCCATGTATTTTTCCAGAGATACCTGACATTTTACGCCGGCTTCTAAGCAGGCATTGGCAACTGCGCGCATCATCGGTACAGGACCGCAAACGTATACGCAGTCATAGCCGCCCTCTTTTAACAGCTGCGGCAGCAGAGCCATTACGGTGCCCTTAGTGCCGACACTGCCATCATCGGTGGTCAGATAAATATTTTTGCTGAGGCTTTCATAAAGCTTGGTCCAGAACAATTCCTCGGCACTGCGGCCGCCCATCAGGATATCGGTATTGCCCTCACCGAAGCCCTCTGCCAAAAACAGCAGCGGAGCCAGGCCCAAGCCGCCGCCAACCAGCAGCGGTTTTTTGGCGCTCATATCAAAGCCGTGTCCCAGCGGACCGACGATGCTCAGCTCGTCGCCGCTGCAAACGTCAGCCAGAATATGAGTTGCTTCACCGATGATACGATAGATCATGGTGATGGTTCCCTCAGCCTTGTTAACTCCTGCTACGCCGAAGGGACGGCGCAGCAGCGGAGCAGTATTCTTGCACACCTTCACGTTGACGAACTGTCCTGGGACAGCTTCGTCAGCGATTTCCGGTGTATAAACATTTATTAATTTTGTCGTACTATTTAAAACTCGTTGACCAATTACCTTGGCACTCGCAATAGTTTTAGACATAATCAATCCTCCCAGGTCAGGTCCTGCAGAGCGGTAACTCGTACAACGCTACGACGACGCATTGCGCTCATAACGTTCAGCAGCTCGCGTGCGGTATCCATAGAGGTCAGGCAGGCAATTGCATGCTCTACGGTAGAACGGCGGATCTTGAAGCCGTCACGTTCAGCGTCACGGCCATGGTTGGTGGTGTTGATAACCATACCGATGCGTCCGCTCTTGATATCATCAATCAGGTTCGGATGACCTTCGCTTACTTTGGTAGCAACCTCAACAGTTACACCGTATTGCTGCAGATATTCCGCAGTACCGTCGGTTGCAATAACAGTGTAGCCCAACTCTTCAAAGCCGCGAGCAATAGCAACTGCCTCAGGCTTATCCATATCAGCAACGGTAATCAGAATTGCACCCTCGTGCGGTACATTGATACCGGAAGCGATGCAGGCCTTATACAGCGCACGGCTATACTGGTAGTCGCAGGCCATAACCTCACCGGTGGATTTCATTTCAGGTCCAAGGGTGATATCTACATTGCTCATCTTATTGAAGCTGAATACAGGAGCTTTAACAGCATAGTAGTCCGGGAAGAAGCGTAAACCTGCTTGCAGGCCCTGCTCTTTAAGGCTCATGCCCATTGCGCATCTGGTAGCAACGTCTACCATAGAGATGCCGGTAATTTTGCTCAGGAACGGTACGGTTCTGGAGGAACGCGGGTTAACCTCGATTACATATACATGCTCGTCACGAACGATGTACTGAATGTTGATCATACCCTTAACTTCCAGACCCAGAGCCATCTTGTTGGTGTATTCGATAATGGTACGGATAACACTTTCGCTCAGGCTGCGCGGCGGATATACGGCAATGGAGTCACCGCTGTGTACGCCTGCACGTTCAACGTGTTCCATGATGCCGGGGATTAATACTTCCTTGCCGTCGCAGATAGCGTCAACCTCTACCTCAGTACCCTGCAGGTAATGGTCAACCAGTACCGGATGCTCGTGAGAAGCCTTAACGGCATAGGTCATGTAGTTGCGCAGCTCGTCATCGTTATAAACGATTTCCATAGCACGGCCGCCTAATACGTAGGAAGGACGAACCATAGTCGGATAGCCAACCTTGTGAGCAGCAACCAGCGCACCCTCGGTATCGAATACGGTGTGGCCTTGCGGACGCGGGATATCGCAGCTTGTCAGCAGCTCATCGAAGCGTTCACGGTCCTCGGCACGGTCGATGCTGTCAACGGAGGAACCCAGAATCTTCACGCCTGCGCGGGAGAGCGGGCCTGCCAGGTTGATAGCGGTCTGACCACCGAATTGAACGATAACGCCTTCCGGTTTTTCTTTGTCGATAACATTGAGAACATCCTCTACAGTCAGCGGCTCAAAGTACAGTTTATCGGAAATATCGAAGTCAGTGGAAACGGTTTCCGGGTTGTTGTTGATGATAATGGTTTCATAGCCCATTTCCTTCAACGCCCATACGCAGTGTACGGAGCAGTAGTCGAATTCTACGCCCTGACCGATACGGATAGGACCGGAGCCAAGTACAACTACTCTCTTTCTGTCGCTTACTTCAACCTCATCCTCGGTTTCGTAGCAGGAATAGTAGTACGGAGTTGCAGCTTCAAATTCCGCAGCGCAGGTATCAACCATTTTGTAGGTCGGCAGAATGCCGTTAGCCTTACGCATATCGCGGATTTCGAACTCAGTCTTGCCTACGCGTTTGCCGATAACAGCATCGGCAAAGCCCATTCTCTTAGCCTTACGCAGCAGGCTCGGAGTCAGCTCGTGAGTTTCCAGAGCTTTTTCCATTTTAATGATGTTTTGGATTTTGGAGAGGAACCACAGGTCAATCTTGGTGATATCGTGAATCTCTTCCAGAGTAATACCGCGGCGGATAGCCTCAGCAACAACGAAGCAGCGCTCGTCGTCAATGCGTTTGATGCGGTCATGAATTTCTTCATAACTCAGAGCCTTCAGCTCAGGCATTTCCAGATGGTTGAGGCCGATTTCCAGGCAGCGAACTGCTTTCAGCATGGAAGCTTCAAAGCTGCGCTCAATTGCCATAACCTCACCGGTAGCCTTCATCTGAGTTCCCAGGGTGCGGTCAGCGGTTACAAATTTATCGAACGGCCAACGCGGGAATTTCAGTACGATATAGTCAATGGTAGGCTCGAAGCAAGCCTTAGTCTTTTTGGTAACAGCGTTTTCGATTTCGTCCAGGTTGTAGCCGACAGCGATTTTGCTGGTAACCTTAGCAATCGGATAACCGGTAGCTTTGGAAGCCAGTGCGGAAGAACGGCTTACACGCGGGTTAACTTCGATTACATAATAGTTTTCGGAGTACGGGTCGAGAGCCAGCTGTACGTTACAGCCGCCAACTACACCCAGCTCACGCACGATATCGATGGAAGCCTGACGCAGCAACTGTACCTCTTTATCGCTCAGAGTCTGTGCCGGAGCCACAACTATGGAGTCGCCGGTGTGTACACCAACGGGGTCCAGGTTTTCCATAGAGCAGACGGTGATGCAGTTATCAGCAGCGTCGCGGATTACTTCGTATTCGATTTCTTTCCAGCCGGCGATGCTGCGTTCAATCAGGCATTGGCCGATGGGGCTGTAGCCCAGGCCCTTTTGCACGATATCAATCAGCTCTTCCTCGTTTTCAGCAATACCGCCACCGGTACCGCCGAGGGTATAAGCAGGACGGACAATCAGCGGATAGCCGATTTCCTTGCCGAAGTCGCAAGCAGCCTCAATGGTTTCTACAATAGTGCTTTCAGGAATCGGCTGATGGATTTTCTCCATAGTTTCCTTGAACATTTCGCGGTCTTCGCCACGTTTGATTGCGCTGATCTGAGTGCCCAGCAGACGAACATTGTACTTGTCCAAAATGCCTTGCTCTTCCAATTTCATAGCCATGTTCAGACCAACCTGACCACCAAGAGTTGCCAGCAGGGAATCAGGACGCTCACGTTTGATAATTTTTTCAATGAATTCATCGCTGATAGGTTCAACATATACACGGTCAGCCACATGCACATCAGTCATAATGGTTGCAGGGTTACTGTTAATCAGTACAACCTCCAGGCCTTCTTCCTTCAGAGCGCGGCAAGCCTGAGTGCCTGCATAGTCAAACTCTGCTGCCTGACCGATGATAATAGGGCCGGAGCCGATAACGAGAACCTTTTTAATATCTTTAAGTTTCGGCATAATTAACGACCCTCCATCATATCAACAAAATGTTTAAACAAATAATCATGATCGCCGGGGCCAGGGCAGGCTTCCGGATGATATTGAACGGTAAAGGTAGGATGCTTGGTGTATTCCAGGCCTTCGATAGTACCGTCGTTCATGGAAATATGGCTGATGTTGATGCCCTTGCCTTCCAGAGATTTTTCATCTACAGCATAGCCATGGTTTTGGGCGCTGATGTAGATGCGGCCGGTTGCCAGGTATTTTACCGGTTGGTTGATACCGCGATGGCCGAATTTCATTTTATAGGTATCAGCGCCGTTAGCCAAAGCCATGAGCTGATGACCGAGGCAGATACCGAAAATCGGTTTCTTGCCGATTAATTTCTTAATGTTTTCAATAACCTCAGGCAAATCCTTCGGGTCGCCGGGGCCATTGGACAGGAAGATACCGTCCGGGTCGCAAGCCAGTACTTCTTCTGCGGTAGCGGAAGCAGGGAATACTGTCAGGCGGCAGCCAAAGGCTTCAATGGATTTCAGGATATTGCGTTTAATACCGAAGTCCATCACAGCTACATGCAGCTTGCCCTCGCCCATGGTGTAAACCTCGGGAGTGGTAACCTCCTCAACCTGGTTGCGTACTGCCGGTAAGTCCAACAGTTTCTGTACTTCCTCATCAGGCATTTCTGCCGGAACGATTACGCCCTGCAGTACGCCGTGATTACGGATTTTACGGGTGATAGCACGTGTATCTACACCTGCTAAGGTCGGGATATCCTGTTCAGTCAGGAAATCCTCCAGGCTCTGCTCATTGCGCCAGTTGCTGGGGCAATCGCACAGCTCGCCGATTACGAAGCCCTGGAAGAAGCATTTCTTGCCTTGGTTAAACAACGGATTGCAGCCATAGTTGCCTACCAGAGGATAGGTCATTAATACAATCTGACCGCAGAAGGACGGATCAGTCAAGGTCTCCTGGTAACCGCTCATGCCGGTGGTGAATACAACCTCACCTACAGCATTGCGCTTGCCGCCATACAGAGTGCCTTCAAAAACGCTGCCGTCTTTTAAAACTAATTTTCCTTTTCTTACTTTTTCGTGCATACTACACCATTCCTCATTACAAAATTACCATGCAGCATAGTAGCAACAGCCTTGCCGGTGCAAGCCTTGCCTTCGTACGGGGTGAATTTGCCGCGGGTATAGAATTTGGAGCTGTCAACAGTCCATTTTTTATTCAGGTCCATAATAGTGATATCAGCAACGCTGCCTTCTTTCAGAGTACCGCCGGCCAGCTTGAACAGCTTAGCAGGCTCGCAGCTCATTTTGCTGATAATAGTATTCAGGTCAAATACATGGGTGTGATATAAGTCAGTCAGAATTACTGCCAGAGAGGTTTCCAGACCGCAGAAGCCGTTCGGAGCATAACGGAATTCAACATCCTTTTCTTCCGGTGCGTGCGGGGAGTGGTCGGTAACGATAGCGTCAACAGTGCCGTCTAAAACAGCCTCACGCATAGCCTGTACGTGGTCTGCACTGCGCAGCGGCGGGTTAACGCGGGTTGCAGAATTATAATCTGCGCAAGCCTCATCAGTCAGAGTCAGATGATGTACGGTTACTTCACTGGTAACATTTACGCCGCGTTTTTTAGCCTGGCGGATGATATCGATAGCACCCTTGGAAGCAACGTGGCAGATATGTACATGTGCGCCGGTGTATTCAGCGATGATGCAGTCACGTGCAACAGCGATATCCTCACTGATTGCCGGTACGCCTGGTACGCCGATACGTGCGGAAACAACGCCTTCATGCATGTAGCCTTCGGAATCCAGCTCAGGATCAATTGCATGGCACAGCAAAGGTTTGTCAAAAGCAGTTACATATTTAGCAGCCAGCACCATCAGGCGGGAGCTCTTTACATAGTGGCCGTCATCAGAGAAGCCCATAGCGCCTTTTTCTGCCATATCGCCCATCTCTGCCAGCTCTTCGCCCTTTTCGCCCTTGCTGATTGCGCCGATAACTTCAACGTTAGCGTAGCTTTCTTCGCGAGCACGTTCTTTAATACCGCTTACTACGATGGAGGTATCGATAACAGGCTTGGTATTAGGCATGCAGGCAACGGTGGTTACACCGCCGGCAGCAGCAGCCTTGGTACCGCTGATAATATCTTCCTTAGCTTCCAGGCCGGGCTCACGCATATGAGTGTGTACGTCAATCAGACCGGGAGTTACTACGAGGCCGGTTGCATCAAAAACCTCGTCAGCAGCTTCGGCAATATCCTTGCCCAAAGCTTTAATTTTGCCATCCTCAACGAGGATATCCATTACAGCATCTAATTGTTGGCTGGGGTCTACTACCCTGCCGTTTTTAATCAACGTTTTCAATGTGTTTACCTCCTGTCAAAGTCAAGAATAAGAGTGCCATACGTACAGCTACGCCGTTTTGTACCTCAGTACGGATTGCGGCGTTATCGCAGTAACCAACCTCCCAGGAGATTTCCAGACCACGGTTCATCGGGCCGGGATGCAGCACGGTTACGTCAGGCTTAGCCAGCTTCAGGCGGTTTTCGTTAATACCGAAGATACGTGCATATTCACGCGGAGACGGGAACAGGCCCTTTTGCTGACGTTCCAGCTGAATACGCAGGATATCGATTACGTCAGCGCCTTCGATTGCTTCTTCAACGCGTTTGTGTACGGTAACGCCCAGAGAAGCAATATCATGCGGCAGCAGAGTCATAGGACCTGCAACGTGTACCTCAGCGCCCATTTTGGTCCAGGCAGCAATATTGGTGCGGGCAACACGGCTGTAGAGAATATCACCGATGATTGCCATTTTCAAGCCCTTCAGATTTTTGCCCTGCTCACGGATAGTAAACATATCCAGGAAGCCTTGAGAAGGATGTGCGTGTGCGCCATCGCCGGCGTTGATGATTACAGGGGCTGCAACCTTAGCAGCATATGCTGCAGCGCCTTCAATGGGGTGACGCATAACAATCGCATCACAAGCCATGGATTGTACAGTCAGGATGGTGTCGCGCAGGCATTCACCTTTGACAACACTGGAGGAGGATGTAGTGATGTTTACTACATCGGCACCCAGATATTTGCCTGCCAGCTCGAAGGATGTACGGGTACGTGTACTGGGCTCATAGAACAGATTGATGATAGATTTACCGCGCAGTGAGGGCACCTTTTTGATATCCCTCTTCATAATCTTCTTCATTTCCTCAGCGGTTTTCAAAACCAGCTCGATTTCCTCAACGCTGAGGCTTTCCAGATCCAGTATATCTCTGCCACCCAGAGATACATTTGATTTAGCCATTAGCTTTACCTCCTGTTTTTTATAATAAAATTGCATAATAAAAGGCCTTCTCGTCCCATGATGGTGCAAAAAGGCCTTAGGTTTCATAATAACTTATACCTTGCAGTCTCACAGGACCAATTTAAAGGTGCAAATTGATTGTATATATTTTACACCTTAATGAAGAATACGTCAAATACTTCGAGGTAAAATCTTGGCAGGATTTTTTTACTTATAGTATAATAAAGAAGATTAAAAATTAGCGAGGTACTTATGCGAAACACCATTATAGATAATCTGCGTGGCATCTGCATGCTTGGCGTCATCGGTATTCATATCGGCAGCCTGGCACTTGCCCCCAACAACTTTACTCTTTACTTATTACTGGAGATTTTAAGCCGTTACAGTGTCCCCTCCTTTTTCTTTATCTCCGGCTACGGCCTGGCCTGTACGGATAAAGGCCTATTAAGCGGCAGCCGGCTGAACTATATCGACTTTATGAAGAAGCGTCTGCGGGGAGCAGGCCTGCCCTATCTCAGCTGGTCGCTTTTTTACATGCTTTACTTCTGGCTGATTCTGCCACCGGGCTTCGTCAGCTGGAATCCGCTGCATGTGGCCTATGTGTTATTCTTCGGCCTGGGCTGCTACCATTTGTATTTTATGGTCATCCTGCTGTGGTTTTATGCAAGCTATCCGCTCTGGCGCCAACTTCTGCGTATAATTATACACAAAAGCATACCATTTATGCTAGTGCTTTTATTCATATTCCAGCTTGCATTTAACTGGTGGACAACGCATCCTGGCCTGAATACAGCGGGTTGGAGCGTCATAGCTAAAAATTTCTTTGATTATCGCCTCAACTATCTTCCCTTGCATTATTTACTTATTTTTATGAGTGGCGGCTTGGCAGCCGGCTATTGGGAAAAATTCATCGCCCTCCTGCGCAGATACAGCGCCATGGTATGCATGATTTTTGCTGCAAGCATGGCCTGGGACGTGCAAAGCTGTTACGAAGCAGTTACGGTCAAAGGCTACACGCTGATTGATCTGGCCAACACCTATCACCAGCTCAGCCCGCAGGGACTCTGCTACACCGTAGGCTCGCTGCTCTTCTTCTGCCTGGCACTTGATTGGCTGGAGCGCAAGGCGCAAAGCGAAGGTTCCCTCGCGAAGCCTTTCTATAAAGCCATCAGCATCCTTTCCTCCTACTCCATGCTCATCTACTTTGTGCATCCGCTGCTCCTGGACTGGCTCAGCAGCGCCTATAACCATTTCGGCATCATCATGACCGTCAAAAAGGTAGCACTGTCCTACGTGCTGCTGGTGCTTGGCTCTCTGGCCCTCAGCATCCTGCTGACGAAAGCATTTGAAAAATGCAGTATGGCAAAGCTGCTGTTTACAGGTAAACGCTGAATTTAATACATAGCAAAAAGACGTTGCGTGCTTTTTCAGCACACAACGTCTGCTTTTTTGCCATCTTAAATTTTACAGCTGAGCCTTCATTAATTTCTTATAAACCTCAACGCCAGGCTGGTCAAATGCATCCACATCCGCCAGCTCGCCCTCGTAGGCAATCGTCAGCATCAAAAAATACATCAGCTGACCAAGATAATATTCATTCAGCTTCGGCAGCGTAAAGCGCGCATTGTAACGGTTATCACCCTTCAGCGCCGCTTCATTGGCATTCAGCGCCGCTTTAAGAGCCTTCGCCATATCCATGCCCTCGTACTTATCAAAGAACGGTACATCCGCAAAGGGATTGTGCAAAATTGCCTCCTCCTCAGGGTTGGCAACCTCCAGGAACTGTACCACCTTGTTCAGACGGCCGTCCTGATGCTGCTGCGTCTGCGCATGCATATCCGTCGTGCCAACAGCAACAATCGGCGTTCTACCGTAGTAAACAACCTCACCCTCACGGTTGCAGCGCTTGCCCAACGATTCCGCCAGCAGCTGCACGTACCATTCGCTCAAGGATTTCAGGCGCATGCTGTACGGCATGAACACTTCTATATCACGTCCGCGCTCATAGGCCATAAATTTCAGTAAAGCGTTGAGCAGCGCAGGATTCTCCGCAAGCTCTGCCTGCCGGCAATAGATGTCCATATCACGCGCACCACGCAAAAATTCTTCGATATCTCCGCCCAAGGCAGCCATCGTCACTAGGCCCGGGTCCGTCATGATGCTGAAGCGTCCGCCGATGCCTTCCTTGATATCAAAACGCTCCCAGCCGAATTTTTCCGCCAGCTGCAGCAGCGGCGCAGATTCAATCGGTGCCTGCAAATCGGTAACCACCGTACAATCAAGGTCGATGTCTGCGTTTTGAGACAGATTAGCATAGAAATACGTAAAGGCAGAAATTGTTTCCAGCGTAGTACCGGATTTAGAAATCGGCACCAGCATAATCTTTAGCTTCTTGCCTTCCTGCGCACTTACTCCAGCCATACGGCGCATCTTGAACAGCAGTGAATTGCAGTCCACCGGATCAAGATTATTGCCGGAAAAATAAATGCAGGGCTGCCCCTGACGCAAGGTTGCGCTGGTATTCCAGTGATAACCGCCAAAGGCATCAAACAGCACCTTGTTGCCCAAGTAGGAGCCGCCAACGCCCAAAAAGATTACGACATCCTTACTGCGCAGATGCTTGCTGTAGCGCATCAGCTTGATAATCGACTGCTCCGTATTGGGGTTGCCGTCAGCAATATACGGCATGCGTGGAAAATAAACATGCTCAGGCGTGCCGTCCTTAGATAAATGCTTCTTGGCAAAGCCGCTGCGGCGCAGCTCGCACACAGCCTTCTCGGCTACGGCTCCCTGCTGCTGCAGTGCCTGCTCCACTTCCTGCGGCTGCAGTCTGCCTGCTCCCAGCATATTATTGAAATCAAAAACGATTCCGCTAGGCACCACAATTCTATAATCCACCATAAACACTCCTAAATATCAGTTGCAAAAATGCACGTATGCTATTGTACCATATCAGCACTGCAAAATCTATGGCCAAAGCAAATTGCATTTTACTGTATGGCAGCAGCAATACTTTATTTTACCTCTACCAGCTCAATGTGGAAGTTCAGTTCCTTGCCGGCCATTTCATGGTTAGCGTCAAAGGTAATGTTGGTATCATCCTTTTCGGTTACCAGTACAGGAACAGGCTGACCGAATTGGTTCTGCAGGTAAACTCTCTGGCCAACGGTCAGGTTTTCAGAACCAGGCAGCTGGGCAATCGGCATGGTGAAGATAGCCTTCGGATCAGCCTCACCGTATGCTTCTGCCGGCAGCAGATGGATGTCAACCTCAGCGCCAACCTCCAGGTCTGCAACAGCTGCATCAAAGCCTTTAATCATCTGGCCTGCGCCGCAAACAAATTCCAACGGCTCGCCACGATCATAGGAAGAATCAAATTGCTTGCCGTCATTAAAGGTACCTTTATAGTGTACGCGACAGGTTTTTCCTACATTACGTCCGGTTAATTCATTACTCATTATTAAATCACCTCATAAAAATATTTGATATAAAGCCGGTATAAGCGTATATCAGTCACAGTTATGTATATTATACTATAAATTTCGCCTTATTTCACCTCAAAAAAAACGGCAGCCAGTTAAATTCCGACTGCCATCATATTTCAGGCTCATCACATCAGCCCTTTTATTCACCTTCCTGCAGAAAGATACTGCCTCATCAGACCCTTAAAGCCCTGCTTTTTGAAGTCCTTCAATGGTAAAAATTCAATCTCAACACTGTTATTAGCGTATTCAGACCTCATTTCATTGAACTCTTCCACAGTCATATCTGTTTCCTGCGAAGCATCTGCCTCACTCCTGCAGCTCATGTTGCGGTAAACGCCAAGGCCGTCATCCTTTGGCCAGGTAAAATAAAGCTCATAGCATCCTAGGTTGCCGTCAGGCTGCAAATGCTCAACAGCAAGCACCTGATGCGAAATGCCGGTGCCGCCTCGTGTCACCAGATTGTCATTTGCCATAAGCTGCAGACTGCTACGGCTCCAGCCCTCCGCAACGTATTTCACGCTGTCGTCCGCAAAGGTGTAAATCGCATAAATCTCCTTACCGTAATACCCCGCGCCGCGTTTTTGGCTAATCCAACCGATAAGCAGCTCCGGAACACCGTCGCCGCTGATATCCTGCAGCGTGTAGCCAAGCTGCTGCAGGGCCGCCTCCCGCTTGGCGAAATCCCGCACCTCACAGATGCCTGTTCTTCCCTGCTCCGGCAGGTTATCACTCGTACCGTCAGCGATAAATTCATAAACACTGTCTACAACCTTTGCATATTCCTGCTCATAGGCCGGCGCTGCTTTGGCAGCGGCCTCAGCCTTAGGCAAATCCATCTGCGGTAATACGGAATTTTTTTCTGTGCCGCAACCGGCAAATGCCGCCAGAAGCATTGCCAGGCACATGCTCTTAAACAGCTTACGCTTCATTACGCCACCTCCTGTCAAAAGATGTTTTTAGCAAAATTTGCTTCATCCGTCAGTTCGCTAAATGAACATCACTCTCACAGTACATAATTTCTGCAATCACATCACGAGAATCCAGTTTTACATAAAAGCTCTTATGCAGGCATTTTTGCCCCCTTGCGTTGTATGCATATTTTACCCAACCGATCATATGATGCGTATCCGATATACCCACACCCATAGAATCGTTCTCCCAGCCATTCATTTTCAGGTACCCGTCCAGAGCAATCTGCCTGTCTGTGTCAAGCTGCTGACCGACAGCATAGCCTGCCATGCTGCCATGAAGTTTATTAATCTTCACATCATTTACTTTGTTTCTCGCTGAATCTATATAGAACAGACGCGGTCCGACCTGCATCTTTTTATCAGCATAGGAGATAATATCATCCGTATTCTGTTCCACAGGCCCCGGGTAATAGGCACCTGAAGCAAAAATCTCGGGATCCATAATCCAATCTGCTTCGAGGGCAGCATTAAAGCGTCCTGCTGCGCTGGCAGCTCTCGGGGTTGTATCAAGATATTTGCTTGCCATAAAACCAACATGGCCCCTTTCAGTAGTTCCAAGAAGCCATTTGTATTCACTGTTTACTACATCTACAACTCTGCTTACATAAAATTTATCTCCCCTTTGCAGCATGGTGATAACATCACAGTCAGTATTAGGCTGTGTTCTGACATTAACATCGGTTGCGTTGCAATATACCTCCAGCGGCCAGCCGGGATAAGACCTGAGCTCGTTGGCCAAATAATCTGTATTAACCTCGGCAAAGGCAGTGTTGGCAAACATTGCCAGACCAAGCGCTGCGCTTAAGAATATTCTCTTTTGCATATCCATCCCTCCTATTCCTGCCATCTGCGTTACGGGCAGTTGTTTTCCTGATTATATTTTAACTTGAAAATAAGCAAAGCGCCCCACCCGAAAGCGTGAATTCGGGTAGGGCGAGAGGGAAATTTGGGGAGAAAGGATATATTTTTATGCCTCATCAAGCTCCTGCAAACGTTTCAACCATCTTATAACAGAGCCACTTTCGATAAAGCCTAATAACGCACCATCACAAAAGCGCTCTGCCCTAAGAGAAGCTATCAGTAAAGCCAATATACATTGAGCATCTAATTCAGAAGCATCGGCTTTCATCATGGAATCATAACCCCATTCTATGCCATTAGCATTAAGAATATCTGCATATTTACTCGGTACTATCTCATCACTTTCTTTGGCAAATTTATAGATATCATCTGCCAACTTCTTAACCGTTATAGAATAAATGACGAAAGGAACGTGTATCGGTCTTTCCGAAGAACCATCATTTTCCTTATCACAAATCCATTCTCCAGCATTATCATTTTTCAAAAGGTTGATATATTTTGTCAATGCAGAGTATTTTTTCATCACACTTCATCCCTCTTCCAATCTCTCCACACTATCATAACACGACAATTCATTTTCATTATCTCTATTATACCATTAAAACCCGAAAACTTTCTTGTCTCATATAGCATTTTCAACAATTCAGTGTATAATTAAAGCATAAATAATTTTTCAGAAACGGAGAATCCTCACATGAAATGCTTACTCATTAAAAACGCGGACGTATACGCTCCGCAGCCCCTCGGAATTGTCGACCTTCTGATTATCAATGACAAAATCGCCAAAATAGGCCAACAGCTTGCAGCACCGCAAGGCTTAGACTGCCAAATTCTTGACGCCCAAAAGCGCAAGGTAGTCCCCGGTTATGTTGACCAGCACGTGCACATCATCGGCGGCGGCGGCGAATCCGGTCCCTACAGCCGTACTCCGGAAATCAACCTCAGCGAGCTGACCAAGGTTGGCATTACTACCGTAGTAGGCGTTTTGGGTACAGACGGCACCTCCCGACACAACGAAAGCCTGCTGGCGAAGGCCAGAGGCCTGACGCACGAAGGCATCACCGCGTACATGCTCACCGGCTCCTACGAAATCCCCCTGCATAACATGACCGGTGATGTGCGCCGCGACATCATCCTGATTAACGAATGCCTTGGCATCGGCGAGGTTGCCTTATCCGACCACAGAAGCTCGCAGCCTACACGCGAAGAGCTGGAAAAGGTGCTTACACAGGCTCGCCTGGGCGGTATGCTTTCCGGCAAGGCCGGCGTTGTGCAGTTCCACATGGGCGTAGGCAAGCGTGGCATAGATGTCCTGCTGGCTATTGTACGCGAAACGGAAATCCCCGCCCGTCATTTTATCCCCACCCACGTCAACCGTGCCTTCCATCTTTTTGAGCAGGCCAAGGAGTTTGCCCGCTTAGGCGGTTATGTAGATATCACCTCCGGCATCAGGGAGCAGGACGGCTTCCCCGCCTGCGTCAAGCCCAGTGACGCCATCAAAATTCTTTACGAAGAGGGCGTGCCGATGGACAAAGTCACCATGAGCTCGGATGCCAACGGCTGCATGAGCGTTACACTTCCCGACGGCAGCCAAAAGCAGCTTGCCGTTTCGCCGGATTCCTTCCAAGAGGAAGTTAAGGATGCTCTGCTTGCAGGTGTTCCCACAGAGGTTGTGGCAAAGGTTGTCAGCAGCAATCCGGCGCAGGCCAACGGTCTGTATCCTCAAAAGGGCTGCCTGCAAGCCGACAGTGATGCCGATCTGATTATTTACAGCGACAGCTATGACGTAGATACCGTAATCGCCAAAGGCCAAATCATGGTGGCAGCAGGCGAAGCGCTTGTCAAAGGCACCTTTGAAAAATAAACATTGTAACGAAAATCCCCTGCACAAGCCTTTGCTTATGTAGGGGATTAATTTTTTTATGATATTTTCGTTATAGCTTGACGCACTCAGGCCGCTGCTTATCTGGCAACAGAAAGCTGCTGCTGCATCAGCGGAATCATTTCCTCGATAGTTTCATATGCCAGCTCATGATTGACATACTGCGGCTGAACGCACTGCAGAATCTGCTTGGCTGCCGTTGTAGTAAAAGGCTTATGCAGGTCAATCGCCGCAATATGACGCCAAATAGCTTCCGCATTCAAATCAGCCGGCACCTTGCGTTCAAAGCTGCGCAAATACTTGCCGGAAAGCGAGCTTGAAAGATGCACGCCCTTAATCAGCTCAGCATAAGGACCGAGCTTGTCCACCGTGCGGCAGACAAAATCCGCTGCCTCCTCCTCCGTGCGCAGACGCGGATTGGTATTCATCAGGTGACCGGTATCCAGCATAATACCGACGTTTTTGCGCTCAATGCGCTCAAAGAAAAACTTCACCTTGCGCGCATCCGTCAGGCGCAGACCTGGCCACCACAAATTTTCAAACAGCACCGTAACGTTGGCAGGAATCTCATCTGCCACAGCATTAAAAACATCTGCCGAAGCAGCCAACACCTCGCGGTCATCGTAACGGAAATCAAAGGTAAAGATTGTTTCGGTATCGGCCTCCGCCACATGCCACACCAGATATTCCGGCTTCTGCGAAATGGCAGCGCAGATATTACGGCGGATTACAGCCAGCCATTCATCACAGCTCATAGCTGTCTTAAAATATGTCTGGCGTTCGTGGATACTGCGAAACTGCTGCTGCAAGCGTTTAGCCTTTCGCAGCCAGAAATCCATCCAATACGGCCAATAATTCAAATGTGCGCCAATCGTCAGCTCCTTGTAATCAGGGAATGCTTCCGGATCTCTGTAAATAAACTGTTCAATACCGTCAACACCCAGCTGCTGCACTAAACCGGCTAAGGTCATCCCCTTACGCTTCAATTCATCTTCATACCAATCAATCGGACAATAGTTAATAAGATGCTTCGTCATTTTTCACCCTTCTTTGCTACATACTGCACGCTCTTAGCGTTTGCTCTAACTGTGCTACCGGCAAATAGCTTGGAATTCTTGTTTCATAAAAAAACTGCGGCGGTCACGCTGCAGTCTTAATTTAGCTCACGCAAGCAGCACTACCGGAATACTAAAGATGGTTTTACCATCCTTCCCTTCACCTGTACATCGCAAGCTTGCGGAAAAAACTTTTGGGCATAGGCACTCTGACTAAGCTCATCGCCAGGGCAGCATCTTGTGAGGATATGCGCTGCCAAGCTCACATTACAGTTGCGGTACAGTACCAGATTCACACTGGTTTTCCTTCTGCTCAAAGCATATTAAGTTTTTATTGTCTTGCTTTCTTTATCTGACGAAAGCTGTGTAATAGTAATATCTACTATTTATAGCACAATTAGTATATCATTAATCAGCTTTTTTGGCAATAGACTTATGAAATTTTTTCCACAGCTGTACTGCAGAAATAATAAACTCCCGCAAGCACGATGCTTTCGGGAGTTTGTTGTTGAATATGCGCCATGACGCAGACAAGGCTTTAGCGACAGACTGTAATAGGAACGAGGGCGGGCAGCCCATTACTGCACGCAAACTCATCCGCCTGCACGCGGAACACGTCCGCCAGCAGCTTGGACGTAACAATTTCTTTAGGCTCACCGCTGACTACCAGGCGTCCTGCCTTGATAACGGCAACATAATCAGCGTACTGAATAGCATGGTTCAAATCATGGATAACCATTACTACAGTAAGTCCCAGCTCTTTGTTGAGCTTATCAAGCAGCTGCATAACCTCCAGCTGGTGACAGATATCAAGATAGGTCGTGGGTTCATCGAGCAGCAGCACCTGCGGTCTTTGCGCCAGCGCCATCGCTATCCAGGCGCGCTGACGCTCGCCGCCGCTCAGCGTGTGCAGAAGGCGGTGGCTCATCGAGGTCATGTTGGTCTGCTCCAAGGCCCAGGCAACGTGCTGCGCATCGTCCTTATCCCCACGCCCTAAAAAGCTGCGATGCGGGAAGCGTCCCATTTCAACCAAATCCTGCACCGTCAAATCCGTAGGCGCAACCGGTGACTGCGTCAAAATTGCCAGACAGCGGGCAAATTCGCGGTGCGACAGGCTATGGATATCCTTGCCCAGGAAGCTGATGCTGCCCTTGGCGCACGGCAGAATGCGGGCAATCGCCTTCAGTGTTGTACTTTTGCCGCAGCCGTTGGGGCCGATGATAGCGGTAATCTTGCCCTCGGGTATCGCCAGCGACAAATCATGGATAATTGTTTTTTTGTTAATTGCTATATCAATATGCGTTGCCTCTAAAACAGCTTTAAAGGGCGCTGCATTATTTTGTGTCATCAGATTTCCCTCCTTAACAGGAATAAGAAGAAGGGCGCGCCCAAAAAGGCCATAATAATACCAACAGGCAGTTCAATCGGCGCAAAAATTACACGCGCAAAGGTATCACTGAGCGTAACAATGGCAATGCCCAAAAGTGCGGAAGCAGGCAGCAGAAAGCGGTAGTCGCTGCCTATCAGCAGTCGCGCCGCATGCGGCACCACAAGGCCTACAAAGCCCAGCAGACCGACAACGCTGACAGCGCTGGCTGCGAGCAAAGCTGCAATAGCCGTAAGGATAATGCGCGTTACCTCAACATTGACACCAAGACCGCGCGCCATCTCATCGCCCAGCTGCAGGATGTTCAGATAAGCGGCACTGGCAAGCGCCAGAATCAGGCCGATAACAGCATATGGCAGAATAATATTTACATGCGGCCAGCTGCGTGCGGCAAGACCGCCTACCATCCACATTAAAGCACCATGCACTCTGTCACTGTAAAAAATCATCAGGCCGCTGATACCTGCACCCAAAAAGGCAGATACCGCAACACCGGCCAAAATAATACGCACCGGCTTAATGCCGTTTTTCCACGCCAGAATATAAATGCAGACAGCAGCCAGCATCGCACCGATGAAGGCAACAGGCGTAATCAGATATTCCATCGCCGGGAACAAAATCATAATCACAACACCTGCCAGTCCTGCGCCGGAGCTGATGCCGATGATATGCGGGTCTGCCAGCGGATTACGCATAATCGCCTGCAGAATCGCACCGGAAAGTGACAGGTTAATGCCGACCAAGGCACCGACGATGGTACGCGGCATACGGATGTTCCAGATAATCTGACTGCGCGGATCATTACCGGGATTAAGCAGAATATCGGTAATCTCCTTGATGCTGATAATGCTGGAGCCTTTTGTTAAGCTCAAAAAGCTGCCCAATAGTGCCAAGAACAAAAATATCACAAGAATAGTAATACGCCATTTATTACGGCCTATACCGAAATGCTCCGTCTGCTCTGCAGACTGCTTATTTTCCATTAGTAAAGACCTCCGGATAAACCTGCTGTGCCATAAACTTTACAGCCTCAGGATAGCGCAGGCCGGGGTTAATTAAAAACAGCTTTTCCGGCAGCACATATACTCTGCCTGCTTTTACAGCCGGCAGACTGTTCCATGCGGGGTTATTTTTAAAGTCGGTGCGCAGACGGTTTTCAATTTCCTCAGGCTTGCCCATAGAGGTAATGAAGATAATTTCCGGGTTCTGCTCAACCAGTGTTTCCATGCTGTAAGGAGTTTTGTTGGATTTTCCCTTGAGCGCTGCAGCAGCAACGTTTTCAAAGCCCAGGATATCGCTTACACAGCCGGCAATGCTGTGCGAGCCTTCTACCGTAACGGCGCTGGCTGTTGCATGCATAATGACGATGCGTTTCTTTTCCTTAGGCAGCTTACTGGTAACGGCGGCAACCTGTTTATCAAGCAGCTCATTTTCCTTTTGGGCCTTATCCTGCGTACCATAAATATCGCCCAAGGTTTTGATGGTACCCTTTACATCCTCAAAGGTTTGGGTATCAAACTCCACTACGTTGATTTTGTTGGATTGCAGCATCGGAATAAATTTATCATGCTGATTTTTGCTGGCCAGAACCAGATCAGGCTTCAGGCCCACAAGCGCTTCCATATTAATATTGTAGACCATGCCTACCTCCGGCACAGACTTCATAGATTCGGGAATTTTGCCTACCTTAGAGCTGGCGCGACCGACTACGGTGCCGCCGACAGCCTCAATCATACTCAAATATGAAGGGCTGAGGCTTACCACTCTTTCAGGCTTTTTGGCAAGCGAAACCTGTCTGCCTGCAGCATCGGTAAGCTGCAGATAAGCCTTGTCACCGCCAGTTTGCGTTCCTACACCGCCGCAACCGGCAGCAACCAGCATAGCCGCACATAATAGACCACAAGCAATTTTTTTCAAGAACATGTTAATCACCTCATACTCATCTTATATTACCCAAGCCCAAGGCTTTGGCAATATATATAACTCTCTGATAAAAAAAGCTTAATAATATTGCCCTCATAATAGCACAAATCAGAAGTGTAGTCAATGAAAGTTGCTAAGAAGTGCTCATAATAGTATAATAAAATAATAAGCTTGTTATAACAAAGGAGTAGAAATATTATGGAAATCACTGCAATGATTAACCGCATAAATGCATTAGCCAAAAAGAAGAAAACTTCCGGTCTTACCCCGGAGGAGTTGGCAGAACAAAATGAGCTGTACAAGGAATATCTGGCCAACATCCGCAGCCAGCTGAAGGCTCAGCTCGATAACATCGAGGTAGTCGACGAGCAGCCGGATAAAAAACAGCTGCACTGATGGCTGCTATCCTGTCGCCATCCATGCTGGCCTACGAGGACGATTTTCTGCTGATTATCGATAAGCCTGCAGGCATGCTGGTACACCCCACCGTCAGCGAGCGTGGCACTACGCTCTACGATTATGTAAAGGCATATTATGAAGCCAACGGCATTAATGCCGGTATACATCCCGTGTCGCGTCTGGACCGCAACACCTCCGGCCTCGTTATTTTTGCCAAGGAGCCTATTGTACAGCACTGGCTTAGTCAGCAGCAGGTTGAAAAGGAATATCTGGCGCTGGCCTGCGGCCGCTTTGAAACCAGCGAAGGTATTATCGAAGCGCCCATCGCCCGCAAGGAAGGCAGTATCATTGAACGCTGCGTTGACTACACGCGCGGCAAATACGCCAAAACAGCCTATGAGGTTTTGGCGTCTTACAGCAATCATACGCTGCTCAAGGTCCGTCTTTTCACCGGACGCACGCACCAGATACGTGTCCACCTTGCTTCTATCGGCCACCCGTTAGTCAATGACAATCTTTACGGCACGCCCGGTCCCCAGGCGCGCCATGCGCTGCATGCCTACCGCCTGGCCTTCAAGCATCCGGTCAGCGATGTGTTTTTAGAAATTACCCGTTCTTTACCAAATGATTTACTGAAACTTCTGTACTAAATAAGCAGACCATGATATAATTAGTGTATACTAATGTAAAGACAGAGTAGCTGTAAGGCTACTCTGAATAAGGAGGAATAGACAAATGCCCTTAGTTACATCTACTGAAATGTTCAAAAAAGCTTACGAAGGCCACTATGCTGTTGGTGCCTTCAACGTCAACAACATGGAAATCATCCAAGGTATCGTTGCTGCAGCTCAACAGGAAAAATCCCCGCTGATTCTGCAGGTAAGTGCCGGCGCCCGCAAATACGCCAACCACATCTACCTGATGAAGCTGGTTGAAGCAGCAATCGAAGACACAGGTCTGCCTATCTGCCTGCATCTGGACCATGGCGAAGATTTTGACATCTGCAAAGCTTGCATCGACGGCGGCTTCACCTCCGTTATGATTGATGGCAGCAAGCATCCTTTCGAAGAAAATATCGAAATGACTCGTCGTGTTGTTGAATATGCACACGAAAGAGGCGTTGTAGTTGAGGCAGAGCTTGGCCGACTGGCAGGCGTTGAAGACGCTGTTAAGGTTAACACAAAGGATGCTACCTACACCGATCCCGATCAGGCTGTAGAATTTGTTGAACGCACCGGTTGCGACAGCCTGGCTATCGCTATCGGCACCAGCCACGGCGCTTACAAATTCAAAGGCAAACCGGAACTGGACTTCGCTCGTCTGGAAAAAATCACCAACATGCTGCCCGGTTATCCGCTGGTTCTGCACGGTGCTTCCACCGTTATTCCATCCTTTGTTGAAGAATGCAACAAATACGGCGGCAAGCTGGACGGCGCTCAAGGCGTACCTGAAGACATGCTGCTGCAAGCAGGCAAATTCGGTGTTTGCAAAATCAACATCGATACCGACCTGCGTCTGGCAATGACCGCTTCCATCCGTAAACACCTGGTAGAAAACCCCGGCGACTTCGATCCTCGCCAATACCTGAAACCCGCACGTCAGGCTATCCAAGACATGGTAGCTCACAAAATGCGTGACGTACTCAACAGCAGCAACAGACTGTAAGCTATAACGATTTAAAAACTAAAATGCACCATTCCCGAGTGTTAAGGAATGGTGCATTTTTTATTTTGATTAGTCTAGGATAGTTCCTGTCACAGATGGTGCCTTATACTCACGCCGTCTATCTTATTTAACGATGTTCGGAAGCCAAGTAGCCAACTGCGGGAAAAAGCACAGAACCAGAATCTCCAGCGCCATAGCAGCACCGAAGGTAATAACACCCTTGATAATCTCCGTCATCTTGCTTTCCGGACTAATGCCCTGCAACACGAACAGGTTCATGCCTACCGGCGGCGTAATCAGCGCCAGCTCCAGATTCAAAAGCATTACTACGTTGAACCAGATAGGATCAAAGCCAAGCTGTACAATCAACGGAAAAAGAATCGGCAAAGTGATGAAAATAATAGAAACATACTCCAGAATGCAGCCCAGGAACAGCAGCAAAATATTGATAGCAACAAATATCAGCCATTTGCTTGCCTGCATACCTACTACCGTATTCGTCAGCGCCTGCGGTGCATCAAGAATTGTCAGCACAAAACCGAATAAGGTCGCACCTATCATAATAGCAAAAATCATACAGGTATTTTTGATAGTATCGTTCAAAATACCCGGCAAATCGCTCAGATGCAGGCTTTTATAAATGAAGAAGGTAATAATCAGGCTGTAGATAGTACCGATACCGGCAGCCTCGGTCGGAGTAAAAACACCGGTATAGATGCCGCCGACTACAATAACCGGCAGCAGAAGGCCCCAAATATTTTTCCGCAGCTCCTCCATGCGCTCGCTCCACGAAGCAGCCTGCTCGCGCTCCAGATGGCGGGAGCGGAAGACCACGATACCCATAATCATGGCCGTCATCATAATACCGGGAACAACACCGCTCATAAAGAGCTTACCAATGGATTCATCGGTGATTGCACCGTACAGAATCATCGGAATAGACGGAGGAATGAGGATACCAAGCGTACCTCCCGCCGCCACCGCACCCAAAACAAGCGGACGGTCGTAGCCACGGCTGAGCATCTCCGGAATAGCGATAGCGCCGATGGTAACAGCGCAGGCTACGGAAGAGCCTGTAATCGCTGCGAAGATGGCACAGGCCATGACCGTCGCAATGCCCAGGCCGCCGGGAAGATGGCGCAGCCATTTGTTGGCCAGCTCAAAAAGATTGTTGCCTACATTGCCTGTAAGCAAAATCTGACTCATAAGAATGTACATCGGCACTGCGGTCAGAACAAAATCATCCAAGGATTTATAGCCCAAAATCGGCAGCTGATTGAGCGCGCTTTCGCCGCCCATAAAGGCCAGCATACCGGCAACGCCGCCCATGCCAAGCGCAAAGGCAACAGGCAGGCCCAAAGCCAGCAGCACCAGAAGCAGGATAGTAAAACCGGCAATCATTATTTACTTACCTCCTTCTGAAAATCTCTTGTAAAATCATTATTTTTTATTTTGATTATATCCTCCAGCAGAGTACGGATAATCTGCAAGCATAAGAGCTTTTTTCTGAGTATCGTTCAGCTTAGCATAGGATTTGTCGTTGATTGCCAGCAAAAATTCCGGGCAACCGTGGTTGGTGATAGTCAGATATTTGGTAACCTCATACATTTTGCGGTCACGCATTGCCGTAGTACCGGATGTCTGGCCGTCAATAGTTCCGCGCTGAATGCCCATGTAAACTTCACCGGAGCCCATAGTAACACTGGAAGCACCCAATGCCTTAATCGTTTCGGCAGAATATTTGCTGTAGCCACGGATTTTCAGACCGGCAAAATCCTCAGGAGATTTGATAGCCTTTTTATTATTGGCAAACTGTACAAAGCCGTAATCGGCCCAAATCAAAGGACGTACACCCTTCTTTTCCAGCTGCTCGCCCAGCTTGGCTCCCAAACCGCCGTCAACAGCCTTGCCGATTTTTTTCGTATGTCGGGAACAGGAACGGCAGGTCGAATACGTCCATCGTCGGCACAATGTTTGCCCAACGTCCTACGGTATTCAAGCCCATATCAATACCGCCGCTGATAAGTGCGTCGTTCATACTTTTATCGTTAAACAGCTGGCCTGCAGGATAAATCTGGATATCAACAGTGCCACCGGATTTTTCTGCGGTCTTAGCCTTCAAATCATTCATAGCTTTTACAAGCAGATGGCTTGCAGGCAGATGCGCTGCCATTTTCAGAGTAACCTTTGCACCGGAGGGTGTTGCAGCCTTTTTGTCTGCTCCGCCGCCGCAGCCTGCGATAAGTGCCATTGCAGCAATTAATGCTGCCGCCGTAAATTTTTTTGCTAATTTCATCAAAATCATCCTTTCCCTTAAGCATTCTTGCTTATTTGATTAAAATAAATTTTTTGGGTATAAAAATGAGGCTGGGACAAAACCACCCTCTCAAACTAAAGAAGGACTGGAATTTGAGTTTTTTCTCAAATTCCAGTCCTTTTACTTCGCGTAAAATTAAGCTGCAGCTGTATGCTGCATATATTTTCTTAAATTT